>Ga0116161_1001805_pt1 | contig 21402 bp, 18 predicted proteins | sample AD_JPNAS3_MetaG_FD_89877 | JGI IMG/M metagenome (GOLD analysis project Ga0116161, IMG submission 89877) | Active sludge microbial communities of municipal wastewater-treating anaerobic digesters from Japan - AD_JPNAS3_MetaG | ecosystem: Engineered > Bioreactor > Anaerobic > Digestate | place... | reverse complement strand
TCGTAGCCGTAGAGGGTGGGAAAGTCAAAGGCCACCGAGAGGCCGGTCTCGCCGTGCTCCAGCAGGTAGCGGTAGCGGGCGTTGGTCTCCTCGGCAGTGCCAAAGCCGGCGAACATGCGCATCGTCCAGAGCTGGCCGCGGTACATCGTGGCGTGGACGCCGCGCGTAAAGGGGTAGCTGCCGGAGAAGCCGAGCTGCTCCAGGTAACTGCTGCTCGCCTGGTGCAGCGGCGTGTAGAGCGGCTCCACCGGCCGGCCCGAGACGGTGGTGAACTCGTCGCGGCGCTCTCCGGTACGATCGAGCGCCGGCGCGAGCACCTCGCGCTCCCAGGCGAGGCGCGCCTCTGCGATGGCTTTGAGTTGTTCGGCGTCGAACATGCCCACCTCCTGGGGTGAATCATCCAAGCGGTTTCCCCGATGATCTCGAACGATGACTCGTGTCCTCGACGTCCTGGCGACGGCCCGACATCTCGCGCCGCCGCCACCCCTTGGGCGCGAACAAGCCTGCGCAGGCACAGCCTCTCGTGCGCTCGGCTTTGGGCCAGGAGGGGGTTTTGGCGGGTTGGCCTGCGCTGTTGGCCGCCCGCGGGCGGCCAACAGCGCAGGCCAACCCGCCAAAACCCCACAACACGGGTTCCGAATCGGGCACAGGCGAGGCGTGAAACCCGATCGCCGACCGGGCCGGCGCCCTCAACCAGGCCGCTACTCTGCCGGCAGCGCCTCCGACAGTTCGATCAGCACGCCGCTGGCGCTGGCAGGGTGCAGGAAGGCGACGCGGTGGCCGCCGGCGCCGATGCGGGGCTCGCGGTCGATGAGCCTGACGCCGTGCGCGCGCAGTTGCTCGAGCGCCGCGGCAATGTCGGCGACCTGGATGCAGATGTGCTGGATGCCCTCGCCGCGCTTCTCGATGAAGCGGCCGATAGGGCCGTCGGGCGAGGTCGATTCAAGCAGCTCGATACGGCTCTCGCCGATGGGAAGCATAGCCACGCGCACCTGCTGGGCCGGCACTTCTTCGATCTCGACCTCGAGGCCGAGGGCGTCGCGGTAGAAGCGCAGTGCCTCGTCGAGGTTGCGTACGGCGATGCCGATGTGATCGATCTTGTTGAGCATGGAGGGTCCTTTCTACAGCACGTTCGCCGACGGCCGGTATTCGCCAAAGACGCCGCGCAGCACGTCGCAGATCTCGCCGAGCGTGGCGTAGGTCTGCACCGCCTGCAGGATGGGCGGCATGAGGCTGCCCGAGCCGCGCGCGGCCCGCTCGAGCGCCGTGAGCGCCGTGGCGACGGCGCCGGCATCGCGTCCGGCCTTGAACGCCTGCAGCCGCGCGATCTGTGCGCGCTGCGCCTCCGGGTCCACGCGCAGCAACTGCGGCCGCGCGCTCTCCTCGACGGCAAACTCGTTGACGCCGACGACGATGCGCTCCTTCTTCTCGACCTCGCGCTGGTACTGGTAGGCGCTGTTCTGGATCTCCTGGCCGACAAAGCCGGCCTCGATGGCCTTGAGCGCGCCGCCCATGCGGTCGATCTGCTCGAGGTACGACACGGCCTGGGCCTCGATCTCGTCAGTCAGCGCCTCGATGCAATAGCTGCCGCCGAGCGGGTCGATGGTATCGGCCACGCCCGACTCGTAGCCGATGATCTGCTGCGTGCGTAAGGCAATACGCACCGACTCTTCTGTCGGCAGCGAGAGGGCCTCGTCGCGCGAGTTGGTGTGCAGGCTCTGTGTGCCGCCGAGCACGGCAGCGAGCGCCTGCAGAGCGACGCGTACGATATTGTTCTCGGGCTGCTGGGCGGTGAGCGTGCAGCCCGCTGTCTGCGTGTGGAAGCGCAGCATCCACGAGCGCGGATCGCGCGCCTGGAAGCGCTCGCGCATGAGGCGCGCCCAGATGCGCCGCGCGGCGCGGAACTTGGCCACTTCTTCGAGCAGGTTGTTGTGGGCGTTAAAGAAGAAGGAGAGCTGCCCGGCAAAGCTATCCACGTCGAGTCCGGCGGCGATGGCCGCTTCGACGTAGGCCACCGCGTTGGCCAGGGTAAAGGCGATCTCTTGCACCGCCGTCGAACCGGCCTCGCGGATGTGGTAGCCCGAGATGGAGATGACGTTCCAGGCCGGCAGCGCCTCTTTGCAGTAGCGGAAGGTGTCGGTGATCAGACGCATCGATGGGCCTGGCGGAAAGATGTAGGTGCCGCGGGCGACGTACTCTTTCAGAATATCGTTCTGGATCGTGCCGCGCAGGCCCCTGGGCGCCAAGCCCTGTTTGAGGGCCACGGCCACGTACATGGCCAGGAGCACCGCCGCTGGGGCGTTGATGGTCATCGAGGTCGAGACCTTGTCGAGCGGGATGCCCTCGAAGAGACGCTCCATGTCGGCCAGGGAGTCGATGGCCACGCCCACCTTGCCCACTTCGCCCTCGGCGAGGGCATGGTCCGAGTCGTAGCCGATCTGGGTGGGCAGGTCAAAGGCCACCGAGAGGCCGGTCTGCCCCTGTTGCAGGAGGTAGCGGTAGCGGCGGTTCGACTCCTCGGCGGTGGCATAGCCGGCGTACTGGCGCATGGTCCACAGCCGCCCGCGGTACATGGTGGGCTGGATGCCGCGCGTGAACGGATACTCCCCCGGAAAGCCCAGCGCCTCGTCGTAGGGCGAGGGGGCCTCTTGTGGGGTGTAGAGGCGCTCCAGGGGGATGTGCGAGGGCGTGTCGAACGTGCCCCGCCGCTCGGGGTAGCGCGAGACGACCGGCTTGACGGTCTGCTCTTCCCAACGACGCCGTTGCTCTTTCAGTTCACTCATCATTCTGTCCTTCGTCGCCAGGTTCCCGGCCCAGTGGCACCTCGCCCCACCCCAGGGCGGGGGTTTGGTGGTTCTGCCTGCCTGGCCCGCCCGCGGGCGGGCCAGGCAGGCAGAACCACCAAACCCCCTTTTGGGGCGTCTGAACCGGGGTGGCGCGAAGCGTAGGGCCGGTCACCGGCCGTGTAGGGGCGGGTTGGCCCCGCCCTGCATCCTCTAGAGCGCGAGTAGCGCGAGTATCGCTCCGCCGGCCATGACCGAGGCCAGTTGGCCGGCCGTGTTGGAGCCCATGGCATGCATCAGCAAAAAGTTCGAGATATCTTCATCCTGGCCCACGCGCTGCACGACGCGCGCCGACATGGGGAAGGCCGAGATGCCCGAGGCGCCGACCAGGGGGTTGATGCGCCGCCCCGAGAGGACGCACATCACCTTGCCCAGGAGCACCCCTGCCGCTGTATCGAGGGCAAAGGCGATCAGCCCGGCGCTGATGATGAACAGCGTGCGCAACTGCAAAAAGTCGCTGCCGAGCATTGTCGAGCCGATGGCGATGCCCAGGAAGATGGTCACGGCGTTGGCGATCTCGTTCTGTGAGGCTTGCGTGAGGCGCGGCACCACGCCGCTCTCGCGCATCAGGTTGCCGAACATCAGCATGCCGATGAGCGGAGTCGCCTTGGGGGCTATGAGTCCTGATACCAGCGTGGTGATGATGGGGAAGAGGACGCGCACCAGGCGCGGCACCGGCTTGGTGATGTAGGGCATTCTGATGCGCCGTTCTTCCTTGGTGGTCAGCAGGCGCATTACCGGCGGCTGGATGATGGGCACGAGCGACATGTACGAGTAGGCGGCTACCGCCACCGGGCCAAGGAGTTTGGGCGCCAGGGCGGCGGCCACGTAGATGGAGGTGGGGCCGTCGGCCGAGCCGATCATGCCGATTGTGGCCGCTTCGCGGATGTTAAAGCCCAGCAGGGTGCAGATCAGCATGGTGCCAAAGATGCCGAACTGCGCCGCTGCCCCAAGCAACACCATGATGGGGTTCTGGAAGAGCGGCCCAAAGTCGGTCATGGCGCCGATGCCGATAAAGACCAGGCAGGGGAAGAGCTCGTTCTTGACGCCGGCGTCGTAAAAGATCTTGAGCAGGCCGCCTTCATCCAACATGCCTGTCACAGGGATATTGGCAAGCAGGCATCCTACCCCGATGGGGAGGAGCAGGAGAGGCTCACAGTCCTTGGCGATCGCCAGGTAAATGAGGATGCCGCCCACGGCGAGCATGACCGCGTTCTGCCAGGTGAACGCCTGAAAACCTTCGAGCAAACGGGCCAATTCTACGCTTGACATGAGTATCTCCGGGCTATTCGATCACGAACAGGAGGTCGCCATAGACGACATTGGCGCCCACTTCGGCTCGCACCTCGCGCACAGTGCCGGCGACGGTCGCGGCGATGTTCATCTCCATCTTCATGGCTTCCAGGGTGCACAGGGTGTCTTTCGCCTGCACCTGGTCGCCCGCGCTCACGGCTACTGAGAGGATCTTGCCGGGCATGGGCGCCGTCACCTGCTGGCCGCCCGAGGGCGCCGTGGCCATGGCTGGGGGATGGGCTGCCGGCTGAGGCTTGGGCTTGGCCGGGGCGGGGGCGGCACTCTCCTGCGGTGCGCCGGGTTGCGCGAGTTGCACAGTGTAGGGGCGGCCGTTGACGCGCACTTCAACCGGGCCGCCGTCGAGCTTGTCGAGGCTGTCGATCTCCACGCGATAGATGGTGCCGTTGACGGTCACTTCGGTGTGTTCTGCCATTGTTGAACTATCCATCCTTTGACAAGAGAGTGCCCCAGGACCTGAGCGGCTGAAGCCGCCACAACAAAGGGGCTCCTCTTCGTAGTAAGGGCTTGAGGCCTTTGTGCCCTCTACGCGGATCTGCGGCAAAGGGCAAAGCCCTCACTACAAAGGGTTCACGACAAGCGGCCCGAGGCGCGCCAGGCGGGCGAGCCCGGGGCAAAGGTCACAACGCTGGTCTGCGGCGGCCGGTTGCCTGCCCGCCGCGCTTGCCACGCGGCCAAGGCCACCGCGATGGCGGCCACGATTTCAGGCGAGACCTCAGCGTTGCCGGCAGGCTCGGCCGGGTCGGGGTCGAGCACAAAGGGCGCGGCGCCCGCCGAGGCCGGCGCGACGGCCGGTTGGGGCCGCGTACGCAGGAGCCACATGAGCCCCATGATGATGAACATGAGGAGGCCCAGCGAGACAAACACCAACCCCATGCCCACGACGGTAACGCTGATTCCTTGCATGAACTCGCTCATACTAGCGTCCCCTCTCCATGCGCGCCGCCAGCTTCCACAACGATACAGGCGGCTGGGGGGCGGCGGCCGCTCCGGCCACCACAGCCGCCGCGGGCGCTGCCGGCGCCTCGGCCTCAAAGCCCCGCGCCCGCCGCTCGAAGAACTCGTGCGCCACCTGCGGGAAGAGCGCGTAGGCGATGATGTCTTCTTCCGACTGCGCCAGGTCGCCGATTTCGTCTCTGGCCTTTTCGTAACCCGGCTCGAGGAGGTCGGCAGGGCGCGCCTGAATGGGCCGCTCCTCGCCCAGCACCAACTTTTTCAGCTCCGGGCTGATCTCGCCGGGCGGGCGCCCATAGAGGCCGCGCACATAGTTCTTGACCTCTTGGGAGACGACCTGGTAGCGCCCGCCAGACAGGACGTTGAAGGTGGCCTGCGTGCCCACGATCTGGCTGGTGGGGGTAACGAGCGGCGGATAGCCCAGGTCGGCGCGCACTCGCGGCATCTCGGCCAGCACGTCGCTGTACCGGTCCTCGGCTCCCTGCTGACGGAGCTGCGAGACGAGGTTCGAAAGCATGCCGCCGGGGATTTGGTACATGAGGACGTTGACGTCGACACCCGGCAGGCCGCTCTCGTACTTGGCGTATTCGCCGCGCGCGCGGGCAAAGTAGGTCGCGATCTCGGAGAGCAGCTTCAGGTCCAGCCCGGTGTCGCGCTCGCCGCCCTGCAGGGTGTAGACCAGGGTTTCGGTGGGTGGCTGTGACGTGCCCAGGGCCACCGTCGAGATGGCGGTATCGACAATGTCGGCGCCGGCCTCGATGGCCTTCAGGTAGGTCGCCGTGCCCATGCCACTGGTATAATGCGTGTGCACCTGGATGGGCAAGCCCACTTCGGCCTTGAGGCGCCGCACGAGCTCGTAGGCTGGGTAGGGGGCAAGCAGCCCCGCCATGTCTTTGATGCAGATGGAGTCGGCGCCCAGTGCGGCCAACTCTTTCGCCGTCTGCACAAAGGCATCGAGCGAGTGCACCGGGCTGATGGTGTAGCAGATGGCCGCCTGGACGTGGCCGCCCACGCGCTTGGTCACCTGCATGGCCCAGGCCATGTTGCGCACGTCGTTCAGGGCGTCAAAGATACGAAAGATGTCGACGCCGTTCTTCTTGGCCAGCGTCACAAAGCGCTCGACGATGTCGTCGGGGTAGTGGCGGTAGCCTAGGATGTTCTGGCCGCGCAGCAACATCTGGATGGGCGTATTGGGCAGGGCACTGCGCAGTGCGCGCAGCCGTTCCCATGGGTCCTCGCCGAGGAAGCGCATGCACGAGTCGAACGTCGCGCCGCCCCAGGCCTCCAACGAGTGATAGCCCACGCAATCCAGCTTCTCGGCGATGGGCAGCATGTGCTCGGTGCGCATGCGCGTCGCCAGCAGCGATTGGTGGGCATCGCGGAGGCAAGTGTCGGTGATCTTGACAGCTTGAGACATTCCAGTTCCTCGTATCCGTGCTCAGGGAACTGGGGGAACTCACGGAACTGATGGAACTGAAAGGCGGGCGGGCCTGCAGCGGCCCCTCAGTCCCTTCAGTTCCTTCAGTTCCCTCAGTTCCCCCGTCACAACGGCATATTCGCATGCTTCTTGTGCGGGTTGGTGTCGCGCTTGTTCTGCAGCATCTCCAGCGCGCTGATCAGCTTGGGCCGCGTCTCGCGGGGCTCGATGACGTCGTCGATGTAACCGCGAGCGGCTGCCACGTAGGGGCTGGCAAAGCGCTCGCGGTACTCGGCCACGAGCTTGGCGCGCTCGGTTTCGGGGTCGGCTGCGGCCTCGATCTGCTTGCGGAAGATGATGTTGACGGCACCTTCGGGCCCCATCACGGCGATCTCGGCATTGGGCCAGGCCAGGTTCACGTCGCCGCGCACGTGCTTCGAGTTCATCACACAGTAGGCGCCGCCGTACGACTTGCGCGTGATCACCGTCAGTTTGGGCACGGTGGCCTCGCAGTAGGCGAAGAGCAGTTGCGCCCCGTGGCGGATGATGCCGCCGTGCTCCTGCGCGATGCCGGGCATGAAGCCAGGTACGTCCTCGAAGGTGACGATGGGGATGTTGAAGCAGTCGCAGAAGCGGATAAAGCGCGCTCCCTTGACCGAAGCATTGATGTCGAGCACGCCAGCGAGCACGGCCGGCTGGTTGGCGACGATACCGATGACGCGGCCGTTGAGCCGGGCAAAGCCTACGATGATGTTCTGGGCATAGTGCCGGTGCACCTCAAAGAACACGCCGCCATCCACGACGTGTTGGATGACGTGGTGCATGTCGTAGGGCTTGTTGGGCTCGTCGGGCGCGATGGTGTCGAGCTCGGCGTCCATGCGGCCCGGCGCATCCTTGGGCGCCTCGTAGGGTGGGTCCTCCATGTTGTTCTGCGGTAGGTAGCTGAGCAGCGTGCGGATGCCGGCCAGGCAGGTCTCCTCATCGGGCTCGGCAAAGTGCGCCACGCCGCTGGTGGTGGCGTGGACCATGGCGCCGCCGAGCTGCTCGAAGGAGACGTCCTCGTGGATCACCGCCCGCACGACCTCGGGCCCGGTGATGAACATGTGGCTGCCGCCCTCGACCATGAAGATAAAGTCGGTGAGGGCTGGCGAGTACACCGCGCCGCCGGCGCAGGGGCCCATGATAGCTGAGATTTGGGGCACGACGCCCGAGGCCAGTGTGTTGCGCAAAAAGATGTCGGCATAGCCGCCCAGGGCCAGCACGCCCTCCTGGATGCGCGCGCCGCCCGAATCGTTCAAGCCGATGAGCGGGGCGCCGTTCCTGAGCGCCAGGTCCTGCAATTTGCAGATCTTGGCCGCATGGGCCTCGCCCAGCGAGCCGCCGGTGACGGTAAAGTCCTGGGCATAGACGTACACCAGGCGGCCGTGGATGGCGCCGTAGCCGGTTACCACGCCGTCGCCCAACGGGTGGCTCTTCTCGATGCCAAAGCCGGTAGCCCTGTGGGTGACCAGGGCGTCGATCTCCTGGAACGAGTTGGGATCCAGGAGCCTGGCCAGGCGCTCGCGGGCGGTCATCTTGCTCGCTCGGTGCTGGCGGGCGATGCGCTCCGGGCCGCCGCCGGCCGCCGCCTCCTCCTTCATGCGGCGCAGTTGAGAGATCTTGTCGCTTGCCATGAGCCTCCTCAAGTCGGTATAGATTCCCACACGTGGATTATCCTGGCTTGCCGCCGTCCCCAGCCTCAGGGGCTGTGTCGCTCTGGGCCTCCGGTACCCAGGGGTCCAGCACGACACCGGCCTCGGCGAGGAAGCTGCGCGCCAGCTCGTCGGGATAGGTGTGGGCACAGACGACGCGTTCGATGCCTGCGTTGATGATCATCTTGGCGCAGGTGATGCATGGTTGGTGTGTAACATAGATCGTGCCGCCGGCGACCGACACGCCGTGGAGCGCGGCCTGGATGATGGCGTTCTGCTCGGCGTGCAGGCCGCGGCAGATTTCCTGGCGCTGGCCCGAAGGAATGCCCAGCTCGGCGCGCAGGCAGCCGGTCTCGTCGCAGTGGGGCATGCCGCGCGGCGCGCCATTGTAGCCCGTGGCGAGCATGCGCTTGCCGAGCACGATCACGGCGCCTACCTGTCGCCGCAGGCAGGTGGACCGCGTCGCCACGCGCTGCGTGATGTCCATGAAATAGTCGTCCCACGAGGGGCGAGGTACCATCACGTGTCCTCCAGGCCCAGGGGGCGCAGCATGCCCTGGGCGAAGGCGTTGGCCGTGACCGGCATCACCTCGCGCCAGATGCTGAGCGCCGCCAGTGCGTATTGGCGATGCTCCCACTGCGCCGCCTTGTCGAGCCGCTTGGTCAGCCAGTTCATCAGCGACCAGGCGTTGATTGTCCAAATGAACTCGGTGTAGATCGCCGTGCCGAGGACGCCACGGGCTTGCTCCTTGCGCCAGCCGGCGGCCACCAGGCGTTCGTAGAGGTCGAAGGAGGCCTCCATGTGGGCGCGGTAGGCAGCCACCTCCGACACGCCGGCCGGCACGTAATAACAGCGGTCGGCAATGCAATACCGCAGGCTGAGCTCGTTGAACGAGCCTACCCGGTGCCGCATCCACTGCCGTGCCACAAAGATGGGGCATTTGATGTGCCAGCGAAAGACGGCGTGCTCGAATACTGTGTTGTGCTTCGGCTCGCTCTGCAAGAGCTTGCGGATGAGCCGCTCGTCGGCGCCGGGCGTCTTGGCTGCCGACTGGTAGCAGATGCGCGCGGCCCGGATAACGGCCTCATCGCCGCCCATCCATTCTTCGAGTTCGATGTAGCCTTGGTCGAGGACGGGCCGACGGTTCACAGGCACTCCTTTCACAATATCGAGACCTGACAGGTCTCCGGAGACCTGTCAGGTCTCGTCGGGTCTCCACGGATGGCTCTAGGCCTGTCAGGTCTTCGGAGACCTGTCAGGCCTGGGCGGCCCTAATGCAGCAGCGCGCCTGCGATGACCATGCGCTGCACCTCCGAAGTACCCTCGTAGAGCTCGGTGATCTTGGCATCGCGGTAAATGCGCTCGACGGCGTACTCTTTCATGTAGCCATAGCCGCCATGGATCTGCACGGCGCGGTCAGCCACCCAGACGGCCGTCTCCGAAGCGAACAGCTTGGCCTGGGCCGCCTCGCGGCTGTAGCGGCCGCCACCCTTCTTGGCTGCATCTTTGGCCAGCGCGGCCTGGTAGGTCAGCAGGCGCGCCGCTTCGATGCGCGTGTTCATGTCGGCCAGCATCCACTGGATGGCCTGGAAGTTGGCGATGGGCTGGCCGAACTGGCGGCGCGTCTGCGCGTAGGCCAACGAGGCCTCGAGCGCGCCCTGGGCGATGCCCACAGCCTGTGCGGCGATACCGATACGACCACCGTCGAGCAGCGTCAGCGCGACCCTGAAGCCCTGGCCCTCGCCCCCGAGGCGGTTGGCCGCCGGGATGCGGCAATCCTGAAAGATGAGCTCGCAGGTGCTCGAGCCGCGGATGCCCATCTTGTTCTCTTCGCGGCCCACGGTGAACCCCGGCGTGCCCTTTTCGACGATAAAGGCGCTGATGCCGCGGCTGCCGGCGGCGGGATCGGTCATGGCAAAGACGAGCACAATGTCGGCATAGGCGCCGCTGGTGATAAAGTGCTTCGTGCCGTTCAGGATGTAGCTGTCGCCGTCGCGGCGGGCGGTGCTGCGCTGCGCGGCGGCGTCGCAGCCCGCCTCGGGCTCGGTGAGGGCAAAGGCGCCCAGCGCCTGCCCCGAGGCCAGGCGCGTCAGGAAGCCGCGCTTCTGGGCCTCATCGCCAAAGTGCTCAAACCCCTGGCAGACGAGCGAGTTCTGCACCGACATGATGACGGCGGTCGAGGCGCAGACCTTGGCGATTTCCTCGATGGCGATGACATAGGCCACCGTATCGGCCCCGGCGCCGCCGTACTCTTCCGACACCGTCAGCCCCAGGAAGCCAAGCTCGCCCATCTTGCGCACGTTCTCCAGCGGGAAGCGGGCCTGCTCGTCGATCTCGGCGGCGATCGGCGCCACCTCCTTGCGGGCGAAATCGCGCGCCACCTTGCGCATCATCTCGTGCTCTTCGCTGAGACGAAGGTCCATGAGTTGCCTCCTCGCCACTTGGCGCCAGGCTCCCGTCCGGGCATCTCGCTCCGCCATCCACCCGGACCCGCCCCGGGTGGGTTTTGTTGGGTCTTGTGCCGTCGTTGGCCGCGCCCGCGGGCGCGGCCAACGACGGCACAAGACCCAACAAAACCCCTAAAGGCCCCGGACCGGGCTGGAGCGAAGCGTGCAAGCCGGTCGCGAGCGTGCTTCACTATGCTCCAACAGCCCGCTAGTACGTGTAGAATCCGCGGCCGCTCTTGCGCCCGAGATAGCCCGCCGCCACCATGCGCCGCAGCAGCGGGCAGGGGCGGTACTTGTCGTCGCCAAGGTTCTTGTGCAGCACTTCCATGATGGCCAGGCAGACGTCGAGGCCGATCAGGTCGGCGAGCGTCAGCGGCCCCATGGGATGGTTCATGCCCAGCTTCATCACCGTGTCGATGGCTTCGGCCGAGGCCACGCCCTCCATGAGCGTGTAGACCGCCTCGTTGATCATCGGCATCAGGATGCGGTTGGCCACAAAGCCGGCGGCGTCGTTGACCAACACCGGCGTCTTGCCCAGCCGCCGTACCGTCTCTACCGTCGCCGTGGCTGTGTCATCGCCCGTCTGCAGGCCGCGGATGATCTCCACGAGTTGCATCAGCGGCACCGGGTTCATAAAGTGCATGCCGATCACCTGCGCCGGCCGGCCGGTGGCTGCGGCCAGCTCGGTGATGGAGATGGACGACGTATTGGAGGCCAAGATGGCCTGGGGCGGCAGGATGGCGTCGAGCGCGTGCAGCGTCTCCTTCTTGACTGCCGCGTTTTCGAACACCGCCTCTACCGCCAGGTCGGCCCCGGCGGCCGCGTCGAGCGTGGCGGCCGTATGAATGCGCGCCAGCGCAGCATCGCGTTCGGCGGCGCCAAGCTTGCCCTTCTCTACCAACTTGGCCAGCGAGCGCTCGATCGTGGCCTGGCCCCGCTGCAGTTGCTCGGCGGCGATATCGATCATCGTCACCGGGTAGCCCGCCTGGGCAAAGACCTGGGCAATGCCGTTGCTCATCGTCCCGGCGCCGATCACCGCAACCTGTTTGATCTCCACCGTCTCCTCCTCCTGGAAAACGAGGATCACCACAGAGGACACAGAGGGCACAGAGGGCAGGTAAGGAGTCTCCGTGTTCTCTGTGTGCTCTGTGGTGAATCGGAGCCCCTTCTCAGATCAACTCGACGCTGAGGGCCACCGCTTCGCCGCCGCCGAGGCATAGAGCGGCTGCGCCGCGCGACTTGCCCAGGTCGTGCAGGGCGTAGAGCAGCGTCACCAGGACGCGCGCGCCGCTGGCGCCGATGGGGTGGCCGAGGGCGACGCCGCCGCCGCGCACGTTCACGCGCGCCCAATCCCAACCCAGCTCTTTGCCGTCGGCCAGGATCTGCGCAGCAAAGGCCTCGTTGACCTCGAGCAGCTCGAAAGCATCGAGCGCCAGACCGGTGCGGTTGAGGAGGGCGCGGATGGCGTAGGCCGGGGCGATAAAGAGCCACTTGGGCTCCACGGCGGCCTGGGCATAGCCGGTGATGCGGGCTATGGGCCGGCAGCCCAGCTCGCGTGCCTTGCGGCCGCTCATGAGCACGAGCGCCGCGCCGCCATCACTGAGGCCGGGAGCGTTGCCCGCGGTGACTTTGCCGCCGGGCTTGAACGCAGGCTTGAGGGCAGCCAGCGCCTCGAGGCTGGTGTCGACGCGGGGGCACTCGTCGCTGTCGACCGCCATGGTACCCTTCTTGGCGGGCACCTGCACCGGGGCGATCTCGGCGCGGAAGGCGCCCTCCTTGGTGGCGGTGACGGCCTTGCAGTGGCTCTGCAGCGAGAACTCGTCCATCTCCTGGCGAGAGACCTGGTACTCGTCGGCGATGAACTCGGCGGACTCGCCCATGTGGCGATCTTCGAAGGCGCACCACAGGCCGTCGTTGACCACGGAGTCGATCATGGTGGCGTGGCCCATACGGTAGCCCGTACGGGCGCGCGGCAACACGTAGGGCGCGTTCGACATACTCTCCATGCCGCCGGCGATGATGATGTCGGCATCGCCGGCGCGGATCTGTTGGGCGCCCCACATCACCGCCTTGAGACCGGATCCGCATACTTTGTTAAGGGTCGTGGCACCTACGGTGGGAGGGAGCCCGGCGCGGATGGCGGCCTGTCGTGCGGGCGCCTGTCCTGCGCCGGCGGGGACGACGTTGCCCATGAGGACTTCGTCGATCAGCGCGTGCTCGATTCTTGCACGCTGGACGGCTTCGCGAATGGCCACAGCTCCGAGCTCGACGGCGGGGAGGGAAGAGAGGGATCCCAGAAACCTGCCGATGGGGGTCCGGGCTGCGCTGACGATGACGACATCCTTGTCGCTCCAGTCGGCCACGCTTTTCCTCCTTGGAAATGCACCCGATTGTTAATGCGCCCCGACGCACTCATTCTACCAGAAATACCGGCTTTTGACCAATGCCGAGGGGGGGGAGGATGTCGGGTGCGGCTGGCCCGCCCGCTGGCAGGCCAGCCGCACCCGACATCCTCCCCCCCCCTCGGCCATGGCTACCCCATGGCAGCCATGGCCTCACGGATCTTGCGATAGGTGTCGGCGAGGAACTCGGGGATGACGCGCACGTCGGCGAGCACGGGCATGAAATTGGTGTCGCCCTCCCAGCGCGGCACGATGTGCAGGTGCACGTGGTCGGCGATGCCGGCGCCCGCGGCGTGCCCCAGGTTGGCGCCGATGTTGAAGGCTTCCGGCGACATGGCGCGGCGGAGCGCGGCCAATGAGCGGTTGACGAGCAGCATCATCTCGGTGAGCGTCTCGGCGGGGAGGTCCTCCACACTCGGCACGTGGACGTAGGGAATGACCATGAGGTGGCCGTTATTGTAGGGGTAGCGGTTGAGCATCACAAACGCGCGCTCGCCGCGCCAGACGATGAGGTTCTCCGGGTCACAGCGTTCCGCGGCCTTGACGCAAAAGATGCACCCCTCGGGGCGCTCTTCGGTGAGGTAGGCCATGCGCCAGGGAGACCACAGACGCTTCATGCTGCCCCGCTTTCGCCAGATGAGGGAGGGCAAGCCGTCAGGTTGCCCAGCAGTGCTTCGCTCGACTTCTCGCACCTGATTCGATTGTACCAGAAAGGCAGATGTGTGACAAGAGCGACAGGCTGCCGGGGTACATCCCATCATCGTTGGTGACCGGCTCTTGAGCTTCGCACGAACCCGGTGCTGGCCTTTGAGGTAGGGGTTTGGCGGGCTGGCTGGCGTTGCTGGCCGCCCCGCACTGTACTTGTCCGTAGCGGCCCGCTGTCCGGGCTTCACGCTCCGTGCCCTGCGCGTAGCATATGGCCGGAACGGGACCGTTTGGGGGGGATTCTCGGCTGGTTGGCTGGCCCGTGGCCGCCCGCGGGCGGCCACGGGCCAGCCAACCAGCCGAGAATCCCCCTTCCGGGCCATGGCCGGGGGAAAGCGCAGCGCATCAGCCGGCAGCCACCCGGATCGCCACCAACCGCCGGCAGCAAGCACGATTGTCGTATTGGAGCGCCTAACAGAACCAGGAGAGACGGCTCCCACGCCGCCGAAAGCGGCGGGTCCCTGGCGGGGTAAAACATGGGAGCCCGCTCTGCTACTGGTTCTGTTAGGCGCACTCAGTGTCAGGGGAAGCAGGATTGCGGTGAGCTGCAGTTGCCGCGAAAGGGGCTGTGGGCCGCCCTTCTGCAGCATCCGCAACTGCGCCGCAGCGAAGGGCGTCGACGTCTGCCCCTCCTGCGCCGAGTACCTCTGCCGCCGCATCCTGGCCCTGGCCAGGGGCTACCCCACTCTGCTTGCCGACGGCCGGCGCCTGGTGGAAATCGGCCTCTTTCGTGTTTTCGCTCGCTTTCGCGTTTTCGTGGTCAAGAACCCCACTTGACAGCCCAGAACATGTGTGCTATACTGGACTCGCCTACCATCCCGGGCCGCGCCACTCGCCCGGCCCCGTTCAGCCCAGGAGGCGCCCCGTGGCCGCCAACCGCTCACGCGCCCCGGCCTTCTCGCCCGGTCCGCCGGCCTCGCCGCTCGGCCCGCCGCTCGCACCCTGCTGCGCCTCCACCCCCTGCATCGTGGAAAATGCGAAACGAACCCATTCCTGCCCATTGCCCCACACCTGCGTGGAGAATACGAAACGAACTCATCCCTGCCCGCCGCCTCACACCTGCATCGCGAAAAAACAAAACGAACCCAAACCGCCCCGCCAACCTGCTAGGCTTGCGCCTGCCCCGAGCCCTCGTCGCGCAGCACCAGGCCGGTGCGCGTGGCGCGGGCAGTCATGGGGTCCACGCCGAGCGCTGTCAGCACATCCTCGGGCCGGGCGGCGCCCGAAGGCCCATGCACGAGGCGCAGCGTGAGCAGCGGCTGCCCCATGCAGGTGTCGAGCTGCGCCTCGAGGATGCGCGGCCGCAGGTCAAAGCTGACCTGCTTGACCGCGCGCACGCGGGTGAACGGCAGGCTGTCGGCCTCGAGGAGACGCGCCAGGCGCTCGGCGAGGTCCGCGGGCGGCGCGTCGAGGAAGCGTACCAGGTACTCGGCGGCCTGCACCCGCGCTGGCAGGGGCGGCGAGTCGAGCGGCAGCTCCTCCACGCCGCGCAGGGTGAGGCCGGGTGGCAGCTGACCGGGCAAGCGCGCGGCCAACTCCTGCGGATCCACGCGGGCGTCGAGGTGGACCTCGACGAGCTCGCGTTCGGCGGCGAAACCCACCGGCAGCGGCGCGGCGATGGAGACCCGCGGGTGCGGGTTGAAGCCAAAGCTGTAGGCCAGCGGCAGCCCCAGGCGGCGGCAGGCGCGCACCCAGGCACGGCCCATGTCGAGCCCGCCGACGTAGCGGGCGCCGCCAGCGACGGCAAAGGCGATGCCCAGTCGCTGCACCGGCGCCGTGACCTCGCGTTGCGGTTGCTTCACGGGCATTGCCACACCCCCTTGGCCACGGCCTTGCGCTCGGCCCTGAACGCCTCGAGGAGGCCGCAGCGCTGGCAGCCGTCGCGGCAGTCGGGCGTCGGCTCGCCACTGGTGGCCCGCTCCCATTCGGCGGCGAGGAACTCTCTCTTGACCCCCACGTTGATATGCTCCCAGGGCAACACCTCGTCGAGCGCGCGTTGGCGTGAGGCGTACCAGTGCATGTCGAGGCCGCTCGCCGCAAACGCCTCTTGCCACAGGGCCGGCTTGAAATGCTCACCCCAGGCGTCAAAGACGGCCCCGCCACGCCAGGCCGCCTCGACGGCCGCGCCCACGCGACGGTCGCCGCGGCTGAGCGCCGCTTCGAGCAGCGTGGTGCGCGGCTCGGTCCAGTCGAACTGCACACCGCGGCGGCGCAGCCGCTCGTGCAGCAGGCGCTGGCGGCGCTGCACGGTGTCGAGATCGGCCAGCGGCAGCCACTGGAAGGGGCTGTGCGGCTTGGGCACAAAGGTCGAGGCGCTGGCATGCACCTTGGCGCGCCCACCGCGGTGTCGCCGCCCGATGTCGGCCACCCGGTGCACCAGCCGGGCGATAGCCTCCACGTCCTCGTCGCTCTCGGTGGGCAGGCCCAGCATGAAATAGAGCTTGATGCGGTCCCAGCCGGCCGAGTAGGCGGCCTCGGCGGTCTGCACGAGGTCGTCTTCGGTGACGTTCTTGTTGATCACGGCGCGCAGCCGCTCGCTGCCCGCCTCGGGAGCGAAGGTCAGGCCGGTCTTGCGGGTGGCCTGCACCATGCCGGCCAGGCGCACCGAAAAGGCGTCGACGCGCAGCGAGGGCAGGCCGAAAGAGACATGCTCGGGCGCCCAACGGCGCACCAGGGCTTCGAGCAGTGGCTCGATCTGCGAATAGTCGCTGGAGGCGAGCGAGACGAGACCCACTTCGTCGTAGCCGGTGTTGGCCAACACCTGCTCGACGGCGTCCATCACCTCCTCGGGCCGGCGCTCGCGCACGGGGCGATAGATCATGCCCGCCTGGCAAAAGCGGCAGCCCTCGGTACAGCCGCGCTGGATCTCGACGTTGGCGCGGTCGTGCACGATGTCGAGGAAGGGCACCACGGGGCGCGTCACCGGCGGCGGCAGGCAGGGCATGATGCGCTTGGTCACACGCTCGGGCACGCCCGTATCGCTGGGCGTGACGGCGAGCACGCGGCCCGCGAGGTCATAATCCACCTGGTAGAGGCCGGGCACATAGATGCCGGGGATTTCGGCGGCGCGGCGCAGCAGCTCGGCGCGCGGCTGGCCGCGCATGGCGAGCACCAGGTCCAGCAGCTCGAGTAGCACTTCCTCGCCCTCGCCGATGACAAAGAGGTCGAAGAAGGCGGCCATCGGCTCGGGGTTGTAGGTCGACGAGCCGCCGGCGATGACCAGCGGATGCGCTTCGCTGCGCGCAGCGCTGTGCAGGGGAATGCCGGCCAGATCGAGCATTTCCAGCACGTTGGTATAGTTGAGCTCGTACTGCAGCGTAAAGCCGACGACGTCAAAGTCGGCGAGCGGGTGATGCGTTTCCAGGGAATAGAGCGGCAGCCCGGCGCGGCGCAGGGCGGCGGCCATGTCGGGCCAGGGGGTGTAGGCGCGCTCGGCCAGGGCGCTTGGCCGCTTGTTCACCAGGTCGTAGAGGATGGCCAGGCCCAGGTTCGACATGCCGATCTCATAGACGTCGGGGTAGCACAGGGCCAGCCTTACGGCGGTGGTGACCCAATCCTTCACCACCGAGTTGAACTCGCCCCCCGTATAGCGCCCCGGCCTTTCGACCGTGGGCAGGATGCGCTCCAGGCGCTCGCTCGCTATCGCACTCACAGACCTGCTACCTCCGGGCATGCAGAGAGGAGAACGAATGCACCACAAAGGGCACAAAGAAGAGCCATTGGCCTTTGTCCTTCGTGGTTCCAGCAGCGGCGCCTCTCAGGACAACCGCTGGGCGTGCGGCAAATTGTAGCCGTGAAGGTGCCGTTTGGCAAGCGCTGTCAGCCGTAGCCGGCTATTCCGCTACGCTGCCGCCCGGCTCCCAATCCGGGTAGGGGTCTGTTGGGTTCGTCGGAGTGTCCAGCCGCCCCTGCAGGGGCGGCTGGACACTCCGACGAACCCAACAGACCCCCTCAAGGCCCATACCGGGAGGCCGCGAAGCGCAGAGCCCGGTTGCCGGCGCGGGCCATCTCCAATGGTGGCCGGCGGCCGTAGGCTGGTTCATACACTATCGATGCACTTGGCAGCGCCGCGCAGTTGACAGGGGCACGCGGCTCGTGCTATTGTTATCAAGATCTGTATCTGGGTCCCCCGGCCGATTGATGCTGCATGCCGGCCCGTGCCGGTGAGAAGGGGGCGATGCGTGATGGCGAGCGACAAAGCGCCGCCGGTGGCCGCACCGGCAATGCACATGGTGACGCGCCTCATGGCGCTGGCGTTGCTGGGCCTTGGCGCGCTGGCGTTGTTCTTCGCCGGGCGCGGGCAGCCGGCGCCCGCCGGCACGCCCAGCCCAGCGCCGACGGCGACACCCATTGCCGCGCCGGCCAGGGAGGGCTCGCTCGTGCTGGACCTGGCGCCGGGGGTGACGCTGGAGCTGGTGCCCGTGCCCGCGGGCGAGTTCGTCATGGGCAGCGGCGACGATGACCCACTGGCCGATGTCGACGAGCGGCCGCAGCACACCGTGTCTCTGGGCGCCTACGCCATCGGCCGCTACGAGGTGACGGTGGCCCAGTTCGCCGCCTTTGTCGCCGCCACGGGCTACCAGACGGCCGCCGAGGCCCGCGGCAGCGCCCTGGTCTACGACGGCGTGTGGCGCGACCTGCCGGGGGCCAACTGGCGCCTCCCCCGCGGCCCCGGCAGCGAGGCCGCGCCGGCCGCCCCGGTGACCCACGTGAGTTGGGACGATGCCGCCGCCTTCTGCCGTTGGGCCGGCGAGCGCAGCGGACGCACCGTGCGCCTGCCCAGCGAGGCCGAGTGGGAAAAGGCGGCGCGCGGCGCCGACGGCCGCCCCTACCCCTGGGGCGATGGCCCGCCCGATGCCACCCGCTGCAACTCGATAGACGCCGGGGCAGGCGAGGCAGCGCGGGTGGGGCGCAGCAGCCCGGCCGGCGACAGCCCCTACGGCTGCGCCGACCTGGCCGGCAACGTGTGGGAGTGGACGAACAGCCGCTACCTCGACTATCCCTACCGGCCCGGTGGCGGCCGTGAAGACCCGCGCTGGGGCGGCGCAGTGCTGCGCGGCGGCGGCTTTGAGTCAGGCGCCAAGCAACTGCGCACGGCCTTCCGCCTGGGGAATGACCACACCGGCGGCGGCAACCACATCGGTTTTCGCGTCTGCGTCAGCCTGCCGTAGGAGGATACCCAAAAGGCCGGCTGGATTCTCCGCTCGAGCTCGTATTGAGCCGGCTTACGGCTGGCCCTGCCCAGGCTGCCATTGAGGATCGTGCCCCATGGCCAGGTGCACCGGCTCTCCCTCGCCTCGCCAGAGGTAGACTGCCCCTTGCTCCCGCCCATCCGCTTGCCATACCCAGCTGAAGGCTACCGTCTCGCCATCCGATGCCGCTCCCCAATGGCCCAGTTCGCCCTGTGCTGGCTGCAGTCCGGCTTGCGACAGCCGCTGCTGCAGCCCACCCCCCATCCACCAGAGGAGGTCGCCGTCGTTCACTGCGAAGAGCTCTCCGTGCTCGCTCGGCTGATAGTAACGATACTCCAGGTGTTCCGGCTTGGCCGGTGTATCATATTCGTCCTTGTCCCACTGCGTCATCAGGACTTCCAGACGTCCATCCGGCAGCCAACGTACTGGCCAGATGCTTTGCCTCTCTTGCGCTTCCAGCAAGGTAGTCGGCCCACTGCTGCTGCCAGCTGTCCAGAGCGCCAGGCTGACGGGATAGATGGGCCCCGCCATCGCTCCCGCGATCTGGATTCCCTTCTTCGTAGTCTCTGGCTTGGGGAAGAGGATTCCCTTTGCACCTGGGAGCCAGAGGTGGGCACAGGCGCCCACAGAGCGCAGAAGCGAGGAGTAGGCGCCCACAGAGTCGAGGGACACGATGAGCTTACTGGTCCTGGCATCCCATACGTGCAGCGAGCCACCGACCTTCTCGACCACCACTGGCCAGGCAGCAGGGAAGGTTTGATCACATAGGGCAGCGATCTCGGCGCCTGCACCTGGCCGCGGATAGGTCGCCAGGGTGGTGGTCTGGCCGCTGGCGAGATCGAATAGGCACACTTCGACTCCATAACTCTGCCGCGTGTCTGTGATATCATGCAGATAGGCGAGATGGCTGCTGTCGTCGGACCAGGTGACTCCGCAGAGGCCCGCTCTCTCACTCACAACGACGGATTGTGAGCGCTCGATGGAAGCAAGGGTCAGCCGGCCACCCGACGTGAGAAAAGCGAGCCAACGACCATCGGGCGACCAGGCAAAACTGGCGATCTTGCCCTGTTCGGCCAGGGAGACCTGTCGGGCGGCATCGGTCGACACCAGAGCCAAGTGGTCTTCAGGCGTGAGCAAGGCAACCCATCCGCCGCGAGGCGACGCGAGGTCAGGAAGCGGAGCAGGTCGAGGCGTGCTCCGCGTCTGTGGGGCGTAAACGCCAGGGTCGCATGCCGGCTCGGTGTCGGCAACCACAGGCTGTGTAGTTGGGGCTGCAACGTTGGATGGGCGAGTGCTCGAGGCGGTGGAGGGCGTGCGACTTGAAGACAAGATCGGTGCAGTGGACTCCGCGCAGCCGATCATCGCCGCCGCCAATACCAGGGCACAGACGTGGATACTCGTCCTGTTCTGCGTCATGAACACGAACCTCCTGTGTGCTGGCTTTCGGCTGGCCAGACGAAAGCGGGCGCATGAAGCCTCTCGTCCAGGTTTGCAAGAGATGACTCTGCGCACCAGGACGAGAGGATAGGACTAGTCTGCGCGGTACTCGGCCGTCTCAGTTGGTGTGGGGTAGAACGAAAGCTTCTTGTACGTTGAGCCATCGATGGGATCATTAATGTAGTAGTCGCTTCCAGAGTACAGGTCGTAACCGCGGCTCCTGTACACGACCACGTAGTGGTTGCCGACATGGACGATGGGCGGCCTGTTCTGCGACAGCAGCCCACACATGTGCAGCCAGTTGAATGCGTAGTAGCCGACATATGTCGCTCTGCCGCCGCTGCAGTTGCTGGCGGCGCAGCCTCCGATCAAGTTGCAGCTTGAACAGCATCCGTTGTTTGCCGAGCAGGAGTTAAGCTGGCCAGGGTCGGTATTGGCCCCAAAGTATCGGAACACCATGGCAGTAGAGGTCATCGCGCAGCCCTCATCGTACATGGTCGCGCAGCTGCCGCTGTTGCACAAACGGGCGCTCGCCCATGCCGAGTCGCGTTGGCTGTAGGCAGGGACGCTGAGGTTGATGTCACATTCGGGGATGTAGTCAGGGCCAACAACCCCCCTCTGGGAGACTTCTTCGCTGGGTCGGCGCTCCTTGACAGATGGTTGCGTGGGCTGCTCGAAGGCTGCACGCGCCAGCGGCACCCACAAGTTGTCGACGAACACCCATTTGATTCCCGGGTCCGTGGCGAAAGCATCATCTCGCATCAGCAGGTCATAGGTCTGTTGGTGAACGTTCTTGCCTAGCTGCAACCAGATCGTCTCCCCACCGACCTCTATGGGGATCGCTTGCGGTTGCTCTGCCTTAACGGGCAACAGGGCCCAGCCCCCCACGGCGGCCCCGATGACGACCATGGCGACGGCGGCGAGCACCGGGCCTTTCACTCGACGGAGTGGCTTCTGGAGATCGCGAAGCGGGCTCATGGTGCATCCTTTCTGGCAGAGGGGG
>Ga0116161_1001803_pt1 | contig 21414 bp, 13 predicted proteins | sample AD_JPNAS3_MetaG_FD_89877 | JGI IMG/M metagenome (GOLD analysis project Ga0116161, IMG submission 89877) | Active sludge microbial communities of municipal wastewater-treating anaerobic digesters from Japan - AD_JPNAS3_MetaG | ecosystem: Engineered > Bioreactor > Anaerobic > Digestate | place... | reverse complement strand
GCCTAGAGCGTACCGGCCCGCGCCCGAAGAGGGCACGGGCCCAGATTGCGCCTGTAGCACAATGGATAGTGTATCGGTCTCCGAAGCCGGTGATGTGGGTTCGATTCCCGCCGGGCGCACCACTTCTCAAAATTCGAGAAAGTGCCGGGACTGCTAATCCGGGTGACCGTCGGCGTGTTGCTCCTGACGCTCGTGTTTCTCTGCCCGCTGATCGCGAAGGCGCGGCATGTCTGACTCGGTCGTTTACGGGGCGACGTACGGGCCGTCGGCTACGGGTTCGCCGAAGATCGGCCGACCGTCTGCCGACCAGCGGAGCGCCTGCGCGCGAGTGTGCCGGTCGGGGTTGTTCAATGCCTCGCCGGGGATGTCGCGGTAGGCGCGTGCATGATAGACGAGGATGTCGGTCTGGCCGTCTTGCGAAGTGGTGAAGGAGTTGTGGCCGGGGCCGAACTGGCTGTTGGCGGTGCTGCTCGCGAAGATCGGCTCGGGCGACTTGGTCCACGAGGCGGGGTTGAGCAGATTCGCATCGGCGGAGGCGGTGAGCAGGCCCATGCAGTAGTTCGCATCGGTGGCGCTGGCGGAGTAGGTGATGAAGACCTTGCCGTGGCGGATGAGCACGGCGGGCGCCTCGTTTACCCAGTACACTCGCTGCTCCCAGGGCCGGTCCGGGCGCGAGAGCAGGGTGGGCTCGCCGACGATCGATGTGGGCGTGTCCATCCGGGCCAGGTAGATGTTGGTCCCCTGGCGGTCGGGCTCCTGCTGGGTCCAGACGAGATAGCGGGTGCCGCGATGCTCGAAGACGGTCGGGTCGAGCGTGAAGGTGTCCCACTTGGTGGCGATGCGTCCGCGCTCTTTCCACTCACCGGCAAACGGATCGGCGGATGCATTTTCCAACGCGTACAGACGCACCGAGTGCCAGGGACCGCTCGCATCTCCGCCGGAAAAATAGATGAACCAGCGGCCGTCGATGAAGTGGATTTCGGGCGCCCAGACGACGCCGCTCATCGGCCCGGAGGCCGGGCGTCGCCACAGGGTTTTGGGCTCGGCGGACGCGAGACCGGCGATGGTGCCGGCCCGGCGCAGTTCGATCCGGTCGTACTCGGGGACCGTGGCGACGAGGTAGTAATTGCCGTCGGTGTGGCGCAACACATGCGGATCGGCGCGCTGGAGCACGAGCGGATTGGTCCATGACTCGGCGCGGGCTGCGGTTAACACCGCCAGCGTGGCGAGGAGGGCGAACAGGGGGCGCAGTCGAAATAGCATGGGATCGGTGTGTGCGGTGGAAAACGTATCACGGAGTTGGGGATCAGGGCCGTGGCGAAACCCGGTAGAGTGCGGCGCCGTGGAGTGGCAGTTCGACGGAGACTTCGTCGCGGACGGTCCCGAGGTCGGCGCGTTTACAGAGGTCGCGGACGGAGGCTCCGCCCTTGATTCCGAGTTCGGAGAGGGCGACGCGCACGGTGGCCGTTGCCGGGCGGGCGTCGGACGCCGTGTCGGTGAGCACGAGAAACTCGACGGAGCCGCCTTTGCCTTCGGGGCGCGTGGGCGAGAGACGGGCACGGGCACGGAAGGTGTCGTAGCCCCCCGGCACGTTGAACTCGATGATCGATGGTGCGTGCGCGCCGAAGCCGGGAGCCGGCTGGCCGTCGATCAGGAGCGGTTTGCCGGAGATGGCGAGGCCGGGGCGGACTTCGCCGTTTCCGCTCCGCGCGTAGTTCCACGTCTGTGCGGCGAGGTCGAGCGTGCCGGCCGGCCCGGTGAGCACCGGCTCCAGCCAGTCGGCGTGGTCCCAGAACATGTTGTCGCCGCCGTCGGCCACCACGAGGGCGAGCTTGCGGGTGTCGGTGAGCGGCACGGCGATTTCGACGGTTTCGGTGCCACGGATGACGGGGCTGCGATAGGCCGCCTTGGCGAAATCGTAGGGGAAGGAGTTGTCCTGCGCGTTGAAGAGCGCGACGTAGCGGTCGCGGCTGCCGGGCACGTCGGCTGTCCAGACGATGAGGTCGTCGCGATTCGAGAGCTGGCGGTTGTTTTCGCTGTGCTGGTTCACCGCGAGGACTTCCGGGTTGGTGAGAAGCTGGCGGGTAAAGGTATCGAGGCGCGTGAGGTCGCCGCCGAAAATGAGTGGCGAACGCGCGATGCACCAGAGCGTCATGCAAGTCGTCTGCTCGTCCTGGGTGAAGCGGGTGGGGCGGCCAAACTCGACGAGGCCAAAGGGCAGCATGTCGGCATCGGGCCAGGCGCCGGCGGCGCGGTGGCGGGTCCACTTGTCGAGGCGTCCGAACATGCCGTGGAGCGGTTCCCAGCGGTCCCAGAAGTCGTCGGAGATGCGCCAGAGGTTGGCGTGGCGCATGACGTGTTCGCCTCGCTCGATGGGCGTGTCGCCGGGGGAAAGGCTGAGCACGATCGGGCGGCCGGTCTTGTCGATCGCGCGGCGAATGGCCTCGATCTCGCGGCGTTGCACGTCGTCGTAGGGGCGCGCGATGTCGTCGACCTTCACGAAGTCGACGCCCCACGCGGCGTAGAGTGCGAAGAGCGAGTCGTAGTACTCCTGCGCGCCGGGCTTGGCCAGATCGACGCCGTACATGTCGGGATTCCAACTGCACGTGCTGCGCGTATCGGCGATGTCGGCGGCGCGCGCGGTGGTGCCGAAGATGGCGGTGTTGTTGCGCACGGCCTGGCGGGCGATGCCGCGCATGATGTGGATGCCGAAGCGCAGACCCTTGGAGTGGACGTAGTCGGCGAGCGGTTTGAAGCCGGCGCCCTGCGCCGCCGAGGGGAACTTTTTCACCGCGGGCTGGAGGCGGCTGTAGGCATCGAGTTCGAGCGGGGCGCCTTCCTTGTAGTCGTGGCCCTGAGCGTTGGGTTCGTACCACTGAATATCGACGGTGAACACGTCGTAGCCGGCGGGCTTGAGGGCTGCGGCCATGGCGTCGGCCTGCTCGCGCGCCTGTGCCTCGTTGAGCGTGGTGCCGAAGTAGTCCCAGCTGTTCCAGCCCATCGGTGGCGTGGGAGCGTTGCGCCAATGCGTGGGCTCCGTGGCAGGTTGTGCCAATAGCGAGGTGGCGGAGGCGAGGAGGCCGAGAAGGAGAAGGCGAGGAGGGCGCATGGCGTGTGTGGCGGGAAAATTGTGCCGCCGCAGGCCGCCCCGAAAAGGTGCGGGGCGGCGCGGGTGGCGGGATCGCGTTTACCGGAAGAGGCGCTGGGAGAAGTGATAGAGGTTGCTGCCCCAGGTGTCGCCGTCGTGGCCGTGGTCATCGACGTTCCAGAGATGCGGTACGCCGTGCTCCTTGGCGTAGCGGTGCACGCCTTGGGAGAAGTTGATCAGGCCGTCCTTGTTGCCGCAGGAGATGTAGAAGAGCTTGAGCTGTTTGGTGGCGGCGGCGGGATCGGGGAGGAGCTCGGCCGGTGGCTTGGTGTTGGGCGCGGCGGAGAAGGCGCCGACCCAGGCGAACGTGTCGAGGTGCCCGAGGCCGAAGTTAAACGTCTGCCCGCCGCCCATCGAAAGACCGGCGATGGCGCGGTGCTCGCGGTCGGTGAGGACGGAGTACTTTGCCTCGATGGCCGGGATGAGGCAGTTGAGGAGATCGCCTTCGAATTTGGCGAAGCCGGCGGCCTTGGCGGGCTCGAACGGGTTGCCCTCGGCGCGGTCGTCCGGGATGGCGCGGCCGTTGGGCATCACGACGATCATCGGCACGGTTTTCCCGTCGGCGATGAGGTTGTCGAGAATGACGTCGGCCTTCACATAGCCGGTCCACTCGTACGGGTCGCCGCCGATGCCGTGGAGGAGGTAAAGCACGGGATACTTTTTCTCCGCCGAGTAGCCGGCGGGGAGATAGACGTTGGCCTTGCGGCGCTTGCCGGTGACGGTCGAGTCGTACTCAAACATTTCGAGGCGGCCGTGCGCGATGTCGGCGCGCGCAGTGCGGTAGCCCTCGGGGGCTTCCGGGAAGAGCCGCACATCGTCGGCGGCGAGCTCGATGGGACGGGCGAAGTGGTTCTTTGCGCGGTCGGCCGAGACCTGTTCCGGATGCTCTTGGGCCGTGGCGGGCACGGCGGCGAGCATGCTGAGTACGAGGAGGGTGATGGTGTGTTTCATCGGGATGGAGATGGTTTGGTGAAGCTAGGGAGCGCGATGATAAGACGGAGCGCTACTTGGTATCAGAATGGGTTTCCCAGTGTGCCGTGACGGCGGCAAGCTCGTCGGCGGTAAGGTAAGTGACAGCGCCGTGTTTGGGGCGCTCGAAATTGGTGCCCTTCATCGTGCCTTCGTTGAAGTGGCCGATGTCCTGAAACGAGACGAAGTCTTTCGTCTCGCTGAAGCCCATGTTGTTTGGCCGGGCGCCGTAGACGTCGTACATAAGGACCCAGGTGTCGGTGCCGAGGCGGCGGAAAACGTTGGGCGCCTCGGTCGGTTTCGTCTCTGGATCGATCCGGCGGGTGTCGCCGGCGAAACCGTCGGAGAATCGGGGCGAGACGGCGTGGAGAATTTTGGCGCCGCCCACGTAGAAGAGATGCCACTGGTCGCCGACGAGGGTGAGGTCGCCGTCGATGCCGCCGATGCCGGGGATCATTTTGGGTGTGGTGGTGAGCTTGGTGAAGGCGTCGTCGGCGTAGGCCCAGTAGAGGTTGGCGTTCTTGTTGGCGTAGCGGATGGTGAAATAGACGACCATGCGCTTGGCGACGGGGTCGTAGGTCGTTTCGGGCGCCCAGGCGCAGTCGATGTCGCCGAGCTCGGGGAACGCGAGGTCAACGCGGAAGATCGCGTGGGTCCAGTGGATCAGGTCCCAGGATTTCATGAGGACGAGGGCGCGGTTGTTGCCCCAGCCGTGATCCTCCTCCGGGCGTTGCCACGCGGTGTCGCGGAAGCCGGCGCGCTGGCCGAAGATGTGCAGATCGGTCATCGCGAGATAAAAGGCACCGTCGGGGCCGCGGGCGAGGTGTGGGTCGCGCACGCCCTTCTGCTCGGCGAGGAGCTCGCCGTCGAAGACGGGCTCGCCGCCGTTGACGTCGGTGAAGGTGGTGCCGTCGCGGCTGACGGCAAGGTAGGCGGAGTGCGTCTGGTCCTTGAAATAGACCATCACATAGCCGGCGAGGTCCTGTTCGCGGAACGGGCGGGCCGGCCCCGGAAGGGTGCCGACGATCTCAATGCCGGTGGGTTTCTTGACCCGTGGCGTCGAGGGCGTGGGTTGCGCGAGGCACGCCGTCGCGCCAACCAGCAGGAGTGCGCCGATTGTAAGGATGCGGCGCGTGGGAACGAGACGAAGGAGACTGTGCATGGTGGGCGCGAGGGCGGCGGGTGAATTTACTTTTGCGCGGGGGCCGTGGCGGGCTTGTTCACGTCGTTCACCGATTGCTCGATGAGGGTGGCGACGCCGCGCGGGTCTTCCTGGTGAGCGACGTGGTGGCCGGGGAAGGTGCGAATGGTCCAGCCGCGGGCGACGGCGTTTTGCCAGCTCTTGTCCTTCTTGGCGCGCTCCTCGGCCGACTGGTCCTTCGGGACGAAGGCCACGTAGGTCACGGGCAGGGCGAGGGTGGCCGGGTTCTTGTAGGAGACGGGCTGGTTGAAACACTTGATCGACTGGGCGACGCTGTGCGGTGGTTTGTCGCCGGGCTTCACCCAGGAGACCTGCATCATGCCGTCGACGATGTTGGTGTTGGGGGGATTGCCGCCGCCAAAGAGGTCCCAGATGGACTGGCCGTCGTTGGGCACCGCGGCGTCGAGGTAGACGACGTGCTTGATGCGCTCGGGGATGCGATCAATCACGCCGGTGATGACCATGCCGCCGTAGCTGTGGCCGGTGAGGACGACGTCGTGGAGGTCCTCGAAGAGGATCGTGTTTACCACGTCGTTGATGTGGGTCTGGAGGTCGATGTGCGGACCGTTGAGGTGCATGCGCTCGCCGAGACCGGTGAGGGTGACGCGGTACACGGTGTGGCCGTCGTCGGTGAGGCATTGGCCAGCGCGTTTCCATTCCCATCCACCGGCGGTGGCGCCGTGGACGACGACAAAGGTTTGCTTCGCCGAGGTGTCGGCGGCGAAGGCCGCGACTCCGGTGGCGAAAACGGAGACAAAGAGCAGGGCTGCGAGTCGGATTAGGTATTTTTTCATGGGCTAAACAAAGGGGGGCGGATCAGCGGGTTTCGGGGAACATGATCTGGGCGGTCTGCCAGAGGTAACGGCGCCAGTTCAGCCACTCGTGTCCGTGGGAACTGAGGACGGAAAAATTGCGCACGCCGTGGTCGGCAAAGACGGCGAGGGTGCGCATGCTGTTGAGGTAGGCGATGTCGGTCTCGCCGACGCCGAAGTAGATCGGCTGGACGAAGCGCTCGTTGATCTTGGGATCGGCGAGGAGCGGTTCGATGTTGGCCTTAAACACCTCCAGCTCGCGCGGCCAGTAGCCCGAGCTGAAAACGTAGAGCTCGCCGAAGGTTTCGAGGTGCGTGAGTCCGGTGTTGAGGACGACGAAGCCGCCCATGGAGAGGCCGGCGATGGCGCGGCTCTCGCGATTCGGGCGGGTGCGGTAGTGTGAATCGACGAAGGGCAGGATGTCTTGGATAAACTCGCGCGAGCAGGCGTCGTCCTCGCCGAGTTTGGGCGGCGTGCCAGTGAACAGGTCGCTGGCGTTTGGCATCACGACGATCATCGGGCGGGCTTTGCCGTCGGCGATGAGGTTGTCGAGGATGCGGTGGGTGAAGCCGCTCTTGGTCCAGTGGGTGTCGTTCTCCCCGCCACCGTGGACGAGGTAGAGGACGGGATAGTGCCGGTCGGAGGCGCTCGCGTAGTCGGGCGGGAGGTAGATGTGCATCTGCTTCTCCGCGCCGGCGGTGGAGCGGTACTTCACGACCTCGACGGTGCCGTGCGGCACGTCACGCTCGGCGTAGAACTGCTCGTCCTCCGGTGCGGGCAATGCTGGGAGCAACGAGATGGGCCGTGCCGGAGTCGGTGCGATATACATGCCGCCATCCTGGGGGCTGGGCAGTTTGCGGGGGGCGGCGGCATCCTCGGCTTGAAGCGAGAGGGCGAGAGGGATGATCAGCAAAAAGGGCGCGAGTTTCATGGCGTGGAAAAGGGATGGTGGTCGGGTGGGGTGGAACGAGAGCTGTGCTCAGGGAAAGTGGACGATCTGGGCGCTGCCGTCGTAGGTGATCGTGCGGCTCGGTGTCGGTTTGCCGGTGCCGCAGAGCCGCACTTCAAAGCGGCGAGTTGGCGCCATGCCCGGGAAGGAGCCTTGCCGGGCGCCGAGCCGGAGGGTGCGCGCGGCGTCGTCCCAGGTGAGTTCGCAGGTGGCGCGCTCACCGTGTTCATAGGCGTAGGTCTCGCCGTCGTCCTCGTAGAGGGTAAACGTGGCGTCGGCGCCGGGATAGATGCGGAGCTCGACCGGCGCGGAGGGCTGTTCGCCGGTGTGTTGCACGACAGGGCCGAGCGGCAGGATGGAGCCGGCACGCACGAAGAGCGGCACGCGCTCCAACGGTGCGGCGACACGAAGCGTGCGGCCGCCGGTGGTATGTTCGCCGGTCCAGAAATCGTACCAGCCACCGCGCGTCTCAGGAAGGTAGACGGGCCAGTCCGCGACGTCGGGAGCGAGTACCGGTGCGACGAGCAGAGCGCGGCCGAACATGAACTCCGCGTTCTGGTCGAGCGCCTGCTGGTCGGCAGGGAAATCGAGCACGAACGGACGCATGAGCGTGGAGCCGGCGAAGCTCACCCGCGCGGCCTCGCTGTAGGTGTAGGGCAGCAGCCGGTAGCGCAGTTCGAGCCAGCGGCGGGTCTCCGCCTCGAACGTCTCCCCGTAACGCCAGGGCTCGGTGTCGGTCTGGTAGCCGTGCACGCGCATGAGCGGCGTGAAGGTTGAGAACTGGAGCCAGCGCAGGAAACGTTCGCGGTACTCGGCGCTCGTGTACTGACCGGCGCCGGGACGGAAGAAACCGCCGATGTCGGTCGTCCACCACGGCAGGCCGGTGACGACGTAGTTGAGACCCGCGGCGACTTGGCGGCGCAGCGTTTCCCAACTGTGGCCGATGTCGCCGGACCAGGTGGCGGAGGCGTAGCGTTGCTGGCCTGGGAAGGCGCTGCGCGTGAGGATGAAGGCGCGGCGATCGGGTGCGTCGCGGCGGAGGCCTTCGTAGGCGGTGCGACTGACGAAGAACGGGTAGATGTTGCGCACGGTCTCGCCCGGCCCGAGGTGGGTGCGGCGGCCGGCGAGGTCGTCGTTCTCCGGCTCGGTGGCGTCGAGCCACCAGGCGTCGATGCCGAGCGGGACGAGCCGGGTGCGGAAGTTTTCCCAATAGAAGCTGGACGCGGCGGGGTTGAAGAAATCGACCCAGTCGGTGCCGGGGATGAAGAGACCGCGCTCCACGAACGCGCGGCCGACCTCGGACTTCGGGTCGACCTTGGACCAGACCGAAAGCATCAGGCGGGTGTGCGAGTCGTGGAGTTGGCGCATCATCGCGGCCGGATCCGGGTAGTCGGCCTCGTCGAAGCGCATGGCATTCCAGCCATGGCGGCCCCAGTACTGCCAGTCCTGGACGATCACGTCCATCGGCAGGCCGCGGGCGCGGAACTCGGCGGCGTTTTCCAGCAGCTCGGCCTGGCTCTTGTAGCGCTCGCGGCAATGGATGTAGCCGAGCGCCCAGCGTGGCATCAGCGGCGCCGCTCCGGTGAGCTGGCGATAGGCGGCCGTGATCTCGTCGCCGTGGCCGGCGATCACGACGTAGTCGAGCGCCTCGGCCACCGGGGAACGGAACTCCGTGAGCGCCGCCGCGGGGCGGAAACTCAGGGAGGGCTGATCTTCCTTCACTCCGGCCACGCGGACGGTGTGCTCGCCGGCGGCGAGTTCGGTGAACCAGCTCGTGGTCGGCGGCAGCCAGAGATTCTCGAAGTCGACGACGGTGCGGCCGTCGATCTCGACGTGCCAACGGCGCGCCATCTTCTGGCCGACATCGAGGAAGAAGGCCTGGCGCCCGCCCGCGGTGATGGTGAACCGGCCGGAGAAGATGCCTTCGTGGCGCACCTCGCGGCGCGTGCCCTCGGTGGTGGTGACATCGACGGCGGTGCTCGCACCCTGCTCGGTGGCGGCGGAAAGCGGGATGCGTTCGCCGGCCGGATTGAATTCGGTGAGGCCGTAGTTGTGCCAGAGCAGGCCGAAGCCGCGGCTGGAGACGATGAACGGGATCGCGATCTGCGTGTTCACCTGCGTGAGGCGGCGTGGCAGGGAACGCACATCGAGGAAACCGTCTTGGAACTGACCGAGTCCGAAGAGGCGCTCCTCGGCGGGCGAGTCGAAAGACTGGGCGACGGACCAGGTGGGTTCGCCCTGCACGGTAGCAGGCTCGACCCGCCGGAAACCGGCGAGCTCGCGCAGGAATATCCGACCCGTGGAATCGGCAAAAGTGAGGGTGCCGGTCGCGCGGTCGACGGTGGCGCGCAGGTGTGGCAATTCGAGTGCGAACTCCTGCCCGGATTCGTGGACGGTGGCGGTGGGCGCGGGGAGTTTTTCGGAAAGGATGAGGCTGGGGGCCGGGGCCTTGGTCTCGCGTGTGAAACGGACGCGGACGGCGTTGTCCAACAGCGGTTGGAGCGTGAGCTGTCCGCCGTCGATCTCCAGTGCCACGCGGGGATCCGCGACTGGTGCGGCGCACAAGCCGGCGAGCGCGAAGCCACAGGTCAGCACCAAGATTGAGAGCGAGAAGATCGGGCGGAGCATGAAATGGGTGGCGGTGCGACTGGGACCGGGTGAGCCGGTCCCAGTCGCGATATCCGCTTACGCGAGAGGCAGGCTTACTTCGCGTCCTTGGCCTTGAGGAAGCCGTTGTGGTCGAGCCAGTGGGTGAAGGGCTCGAACCAGTAGTAGGTCGGATGGCCGGGGTAACCCATGCCGAAGCCGTGGCCACCATCCTGGTAGAGGTGGAACTCGACCGGCTTGCCGGCTTCGAACCAGGACTTCACGACGCCGAACTCGCCCTTGAAGAGGAAGTCGTCGGCGGCGATGGCGGTGAACATCGGCGGAGCATTCTTTGGCACTTCGACCGCGCCCATGCCGCCGTAGATCGGGGCGATGAAGGCCAGCTTCATCTTCTCCGACTTGAGCGTGCAGTGCATGGTGAGACCCGCGCCGGCGGAGAAGCCCATCATTCCGATACGGTCGGTGTCGATGCCCCATTCCTTGGCGTTCTTCACGATCAAGGCATAGGCGGCCTCGGCGTCGGTCAGTTGCTTGCTGAGATCCCATGCTGGCGGGCGGGGCTTCTGGGCGGCGGGCTCGCCGGGTTTCGGCGTCATCGCGGAGAACATGCTGGTCATCGACTCCTTCAGGCCCTCGAGGGTCGGAGGCGTCGGGATGAGCCGGTACTTGAGCACGAAGGCGGCGACGCCGCGCTCATTGAGAGCCTTGGCGATCTTCCAGCCTTCGTTGTTGATCGACAACCAGCGGTACCCGCCGCCGGGCGCGACGATGACTGCGGTGCCGTTGGCTTTCGCGGGATCGGGGAGATATGGCGTAAGCGTAGCCGTGGAGACGTTGCGCACCATCGGCTCGCCCCACTGGCGGAACCAGCTTTCGGAGGCGGGTTGGTCTTTGACGCCGCCGGTGCCGAGCGGGATGGCGTTGGGCTCGGCGGGAACCTCGAACGGGAGGATCGTGCCGTCGTCCGCAAAGGCGGACGCGGCAAATGCGAAGACCGAGGCCAGGGCGGCGGCTTTGGTCAGTTTGAGAAGCGTGTGATGCATGGTTGGGGATGTTTTAGTTTTTGAGTGGGGGAGTGGTTTACGGTGCGGATGCCTGCGTGAGCGTGGCGGCATAGCCACCGGCCGGGGCGAGCGTCAGCGTGAGCGTGGTCCCGGCGCGGACGGTGGAGGACGTCTCCGCGAGCTCGGTCGGCGTGACCGCGGACGCCTGAGTGTCGGCAAAGGCACGGAGCTTCCAGTCGCCGGCTCCGAGGAAGGAGAGCGGCACGGTGAGTGTGAGCGGGGCGTCGCCGTTCATCGCGGCGAGGTACCAGCGGGTGCCGGCGCGCCGGGCGATGACGACGTGCTGCGCGACCTCGGCGGAGAGGACCACGGTCTCGTCCCACACGGTGGGCAGGCCGCGGAAGAACTCGACGCCGGGTTGACCGCGGTAGTTGTCCGGGTGATCGCAGAGGCAGAGCAGCGGGCTGAAATAGACGACGGTCTCCGCGAGCTGGCGGGCGCGGGTGCCGACGACCTGGGCCGGCTCGGTGACTTTGAACTCAGCTTTCGTGCGATTCAGGAAACCGCCGGGTGTGAAGTCCATCGGCCCGAGCAGGCCGCGGGTGAATGGCAGCGTGATGGTGTGCAGCGGCGTGCAGGAGTCGGTGAGCCACGGGATCTTGTTGTACTCGTTGCCGAGCACGCCCTCCTGCGTGATGTAGTTGGGCCAGGTGCGCGCGAGACCGGTCGGCTTGTAGGCGCCGTGGAGGTCGACCAGCAGCTTGTGCTTTGCGGCGGCGGCGAGCACGTCGGCGTACCAGCGCACGGTCTCCTGGCTGTCGCTGTTCATGAAATCGATCTTCACGCCGGCGAAGCCCCAGTCGGCGACCTGCGTGAACACCTTGTCGAAGCCCTGCCGGTCGAGATCGTGCGAGTCGATCCAGAGCAACAGGCGGACGTTGCGCTCGCGGGCGTAGGCGACGAGCCCGGGGATGTCGACGTGCGCGGCCGGCTTGGTGAGGTCGGCCTTCGGGTTGTTCATCGGCTCGTACCAGAACCAGTCGATGAGCTGGTACGAGAAGCCCATCTCGGCGGCGAAATCGATGTACTCCTTGTGGGAGCGGGTGTCGCCCCGGGAGTTGAGGCCCTTGAAGTCGGGCTGGGTCGGGTTCGTGCCGGTCCACCAGGAATCCCAGGCGGTGATGCCCGGTTTGATCCACGAGGTGTCGGCGAGCTGCGAGGGCGTGGCGAGCGTCGCGATGAACTCGCTGGCGACGAGCTCCTTTGCTTCGCGCGCGAGCTGGATCGTGCGCCACGGGCTCATGCGGCGGTCGCGACCGTGGACGAGGCCACGCCCGTCTTTGCGCGCGGCGAGGGCGACGCGCGCGCCGGGCCGCGGCGCACCTTGAGCATCGGGGCCGGCGGCGGTGACGAACATGCCGGCCCAGTCGAGCAGGTCGGACTCGGCGATGGCGGCGAAACCGTTGGGCAGCTTCACCAAGAGCGGCAACACGTGCGGGCGGCCGAGATTGGCGTCGAGCTGCGTGAGGCGTTTCTCCGGATACTGGTTCTCGGCGCACTCCGAGAAGTTGCCCGCCCAACAGGTGAGATCCGCCGGGAAGAGGAACTCGGTCTGCTCCTGGGTGACGGTGTACTCCTCGAGGCCCGGCTGGACCGGGATCTCATAACGCAGCGCCACGCCCTGATCGTAGGCGCGCACGATGAGGTTGAGGCGGGACGGCGCATCGGACTTCTCGCGCAACGCCACGGCGAGCTCGCGGTAGTGGTCGCGCACGGTGCGGCGCTGGCCGAACGGGTTCTCCCACGTCGAGTCGTGGTCGGCGCGGGTGGCGGACTCGATGGCCGCGGCGCGGCCGAGGGAGAAACCGCCGGCGAAGTCGAGGCCCAGGCGGGAGTCGACGATCGCCGGTTGGTGGTCGAAGTCGACGCGGTAGCGGAGACCGGCGGTGTCACTGACGGTGACGACAATGCGGCCGTCGGGCGAAGCCACCGATTCCTCGGCGGCAGACAGCGAGGGCGTGGCGAGGCAGGCAATGAGGAGCGCGCCGGTCGCGGAGGCGAGCCGGGCGCAACGAGCGTGCAGGAATGTCATCTGGCGCGGGGTCAGAGCTTGATCTTGGTGGTCTGGCGGAGATCGGCGGAGGAGGCACCGGCGGCGATGGCCCACTCGCCGGCCGGGATCTCATAGTCCTTCTTCGCAACGCTCCAGCGGCGCAGCGCGATGGCCGGCACGGTGATCGTGACGGTGCGCTTCTCTCCGGCCTTCAGGCTCACGCGGGTGAAACCGCAGAGGGCGCGGATCTCCTGCGGCTGCGAGGCGGCGGGCGGCGTGGCGTAGAGCTGCACGACGTCGTCGCCGTCGCGTGCGCCGGTGTTGGCCACCTCGACGGTGACGGTGAGCGCGCCCTCGGCGGCACGTGCGACGCGGAGGTCGGAGTACTCGAAGGTCGTGTAACTCAGGCCGTGGCCGAATGCGTAGAGCGGTTTGCCAGTGAAGTAACGGTAGGTCCGGTTCCGCATCGAGTAGTCGGTGAAGTCCGGGAGGTCGGCGGTCGAGCGATAGAAGGTGACGGGGAGATGGCCGGACGGGTTGACGAAGCCGAAGAGCACATCGGCGACGGCGCGGCCGCCGGCCTGGCCCGGATACCAGGCCTGGATGATGGCGGAGAGGTGTTCATCTTCCCACGGCAACGCCATGGCGGAGCCGCTGCAGTTGATCATGACGACGGGCTTGCCGGTGGCGTGGAGCGCCTTGATGAGGTCCGACTGTTCGGGCGGGAGCTCGATTTCGGTGCGGTCGAAGCTCTCGCCTTCCTGGGCGGCGGTGATGCCGCCGACGTAGATGATGAGGTCGGCCTGCGCCGCCACGGCCAGCGCCTCGGCCTTGAGTTCGGCGACGGGGCGCGTGGTGGTGTTGTCCTGACCACTCCAAGGTGCGATCTCGGTCTTGGTGGTGATCGGGCTGCCCATGGCGTGCAGGACCTTGAACTCCGCGGCGGCGACATGGCGGATGCCGTCGAGGATCGAGATCGGGTGCGAGGCGGAACCGTGATAGTTGCCCTCGAACATCGAGGTGGATGCGGCGTTGGGGCCGATCACGGCGACCTGTTTGTACTTCGAGCGGTCGAGCGGGAGGATGCCATCGTTCTTGAGCAGCACGAGCGACTGGCGGGCGAGGTCGAGCGCGACGCGGCCGTGCTCGGGCAGGTCGTTGTCGGCGAGGGTGTATTTGGAGAATGGAACCTGGTCGGCCGGATCGAAGAGACCGAGGCGGAAGCGGGTCCAGAGCGTGTGGTAGAGGGCCTGGTCGATCTCCTTCTCGGTGATCAGACCCTGTTGGACGGCGCGCACGAGGGCGTTGTAGTCGCCGCCGCAGCAGAGGTTGCAGCCGGCCTTCACCGCGAGGGATGCAGCCTCCTCGGCGGTCTTCACGTAGGCGTGCTGCTGCGGGTTGTAGATGTCGCGGATGGCGTCGCAGTCGGAGACGATGTAGCCCTCGAAGCCCCAACGTTTGCGGACGAGTTCGGTGAGGAAAAAGGGATTGGCGCTGACGGGGACGCCGTCGATGGCGTTGTAGGCGCTCATGACGCCGGCAACCTTGGCCTCGCGGACGAGGCGCTCGAACTGCGGAAGGTAGGTGTCGTAGAGGTCGCGCTCGGTGACGACGGCGTTGAAACGGTGGCGATCGAGCTCGGGCCCACTGTGGACGGCGTAGTGCTTGGCGCAGGCCATCGCGGTCATGTACTTTGGGTCGTCGCCTTGCATGCCGCGTACGAACTGGATGGCGATCTCGGAGGTGAGGAACGGATCCTCGCCGAAGGTCTCCTGGCCGCGGCCCCAGCGCGGGTCGCGGAAAATGTTCACGTTGGGCGCCCAGTAGGTGAGGCCGGCCCACCACTTGGAGTTGCCGTTGTTTCGGTTGGCGTAGTCGTTGAATTTCGCGCGGCCCTCGATGCCGATGATCTGGCCTTCCTGGTGGAAGAGGGCCGGATTCCACGAGGCGGCGGCGCCGACGCCGCCGGGGAACACCGTGGCGTAGTAATTGTTGGCGACGCCGTGCGCGGCCTCGTTCCAGTAGTCGTAGGCGGGCAGGCCGAGGCGCTCGATGGCGGGGGCGGCGTTCTTGAGCTGGGCAACTTTTTCGGCGAGCGACATGCGGCGGATGAGGTCGTCGGCGCGGGCGCGCAGCGGCTTGGACGGATCGCGCCAGATTGCGGGCTCCTTGATCTCGGGGATCTGCGACGCCTGGGCCGAGTAGGCATCGGCGAGCTCGTTGGCGGCGAAGGCGACGACGGCGGCACCGGACGCGTCGCGGACCGTGATGGTGTTGAACTTTGCATGGCCCTTGCTCGCGGTGAACGTGAGGCGCATGGGGCCGCGGAGGGCATCGTCCGGCTTTTCGACGGTGCCGCGGATCGTCGTGACGACGTGCGGTGCGCCGGCTGTGGCGATGAGATCAAAGTCCTTGGCGAGCACGACATCGCCCGCGTGCACGTCGAACACGGTCTCGCCCGGTGCCTTGAAGAATGTTTCGGCCGCGCCGATCTCGACGGTGTAGCGGCCGGCGGGCAGGTTGGCGATGGTGACGGTGAAGGCGGTGCCATGAACCTCCTCGCGGTAGGCCTCGGGCTTGAAGCCGGATTCGGAGAACGCGGGCGTGGTCTCGGACTTGTGGTGGGCGAAGTCGCCGGAGACGGAGACCGCGCCGCCGCAGGTGTGGCAGGACTCATCGGCCGCAAAGGCCGGGGATGCGGCGAAGAGCACCGCGGCGAAGAAAAGCTGGCGCAACCGGAGAATGGAGTGCGCGCGTGGGGATGGGTGCGAGTTGGAAGCCATTTTCGGAGGAAGTGATTACGGGTGCGTTTCGGTGGGGATGAGCCTGACGAGGACAACGCCGTGGGATGCGACCTTGGTCTCGAAGCTGTCCTTGAAGTCGCCGAGGTCCTGTTGTCGCCAGAGATCACGCACGCGGAAGGTCATGCCGACGCGCTCGGTGGGCAGGTTGCCCCACGGACCCCATTTCAAGGTGATGGTGGTTTCGGCGTCGCCGCGATTGAAGAGGCCGACGGCGTAGGAGCCGTCCTCGAGCGTCTTCGCGTAAACGATCTTGCCGTCGACGTTGCTGAACTGGGTCGCCTGTTTGCCGAGGGCGTCCTGATTGATGGCGAGGACCTCGTCGTTTGTGAGGAGGCCGAGGGTGAAATCGTCGATGTTTGCGAGGTCGCAGCCGAGCAGCAGAGGCGCGGAGAGCAGACACCAAAGGCTCATGTGCGAGTACTGCTCGTCGGGCGTGAGGCGGGTCGGGTGGAGATTGGGGCCCCAACCGACGCGGCCGAGCACGAGCATGTCGGGGTCGCTCCAGTGGCCGGGGCCGGTGTAGGCGGCCCAGCGATCCTGATTGAAGCCATTGCGGGTGACGCTGTCCCATGTGTCGACGATGTCGCCGGTGGTGCGCCAGAGGTTGCTCAGGCGGACGTAGTCGGACGCGTTGTCGTAGATGCCGGTGTTGGAAAGACTGTAAACGATGTCGCGGCCGGTCGCACGGAGGGCGTCGGTCATCTCCTGCACGTGCGCGACGTCGTTGGGGAACCAGTCGTATTTGAGATAATCGACACCCCAGGCGGCCCACTGGCGGGCATCGTTTGCGGCGAAGGAGTGTTTGCCGAAGTTCCAGTTGACCCAGGTGGGTTTCGCGTCGGGGGCCTTCGGATCTTTGTTGAGATGGTAGAACTCGTCCACGTCGCCTGCGACGACCCCACGGATAGGTGCCGTCGGCGTTGTCGGAGGAGCCGCCGACGTAGCCGGCGTAGGTGCCGGTCCACGGGCTGGAGTAGATGCCGAACTTGAGGCCGAGCGCGTGAAGCTCGTCGCCGAGGGCCTTCATGTCGGGGAACTTTTTGTTGCCTTGGATGGCGTTGAACTCGCCGCCGCGGGGGGCCTGCCAGCCGTCGTCGATGTTGATGTAGGTCCAGCCGTGGTCGCGCAGGCCTTTTTCGGCCATGGCGCGCGCGGAGCTGAGGACGAGCTCCTGGCTCACGGCGTCGCCCCAGCAGTTCCAGCTGCTCCAGCCCATCGGGGGCGTGAGCGCGATGCGGTCGCCGACGACGATGCGGAACTTCTTCGTCGATTCACCGAGGGCGTTTTTCGCGCGCAGCGTCACGGTGTGCTCGCCGGCGGTGGCCAGGCTGCCGGTGATGCGGCCGGTGGCGGCGTCGAGCGTGAGTCCCGCAGGGAGTCCGTCGACTGCGAAGGTCATCGGACGCTGGCCGGTGGCCGGGATCGAGTAGAGGAATGGCGCGCCGGGGCGCACGCCGAAGATGCCGGGACCGTTGACGCGCGGCGTGGCGGGGGCGGCGGGCGTGAGGATCGGGGCTGACGGAATGGATTGCGGCGCGGGCTCGGCCGCGGTGAGAAGACCGGCGCAGGCGAGGATGGCGAGGGACGAGAGATGTCGGATATGGGAGTGCGGGCGCATGGGTTTGAAAGGGGAAACGTGGGTTATTCGACCTGCCACCAGTCGAGGCGGGGCGAGGCGGAGGCGATGCCGTCGAAGACGAGGAAAATGTCGTGAACGCCGGCGGTGCTGCGGAGCGGGCACGAGACGGTTTTCCAGTTGGAGGAACTGCCGGTATCGGGGATCGTGCAGATGCCGGCGAGCGGGCCGTCGGGCTGGTCCAAGTGAATTTCGATCTGCGCGCCCGCCGCGGCGGCGGCGACAGAGGCCTGGAAGCGCGTGGCCCCGCCTGCGAGATCGGCGCCCTGGACCTTGATGAAGGCGCGGTCCCGGGTGGGGTAGGCGCACAGACCGTTTTGCGCGGTGGGCGCCGTTTTGATGCCCTCGCTCCAGCAGATGGTCTCGCCTTCGACGCGGCGATACGGGTCGAGCGTGCCGAGTTGGGCCACCGCAGACGCCTCCTCCCACCAGGGCAGCTCGCGGATGGAACCGTCGGCGAGGTAGTCGAGTTTGGCGACGCAGACGGAGCGGCGCTCGTGGTGCTGCTTGGTGATCGCGAAGTTTAGTTTGAAATTGAAGCCGAAGACATAGGAGCCGCCCTTGTAGTCGATGATGCCCGGGTGATTGCCCGTGGCGCGTGCGTCGGGAGGCATGATATGGCCCTTGTACGTCCACGGGCCGGTCGGCTTGTCGCTCATGGCGTAGCCGATACCCTCGGGGCAACACGTCGACGCGTAGGCCATGTAGTAATGGCCGGCGCGTTTGTAGAACCACGGGCCCTCCTGGTAGTTCTCCGGCTTGGTGGGCTCCATGGCGATGTCGCCGGCGTAGGAGACCATGTCGTCGTTGAGTTTCACGTACCAGAGGTGCGGGTTGCCGAAGTAAAGATAGGCCTGGCCGTCGTCGTCGACGAAGACGGTCGGATCGATGTAGCCCTCGGCTTTGTCGATCAGGGGGCGCCCGAGCGCGTCCTTGAACGGCCCGAGCGGGTTGTCGGCCACGGCCACGGCGATGACGTTCTTGGGCCAACCCTGCACGCTGATGGGGGCGTAGAGGTAAAACTTGCCGTTGCGGGCGACGACCTGCGGGGCCCACGCATCGTTTTTCTGGTCGGCCCAGGGAAACGTCGCGAGCGAGGCGACGGTGCCGTGGTCGGTCCAGTTGACCATGTCGGTCGACGAGTAGCATTTCCAATCCCGCATGAGGAACTTGCCCATTCCGGGCGGGGAGTCGTCTTCGTCATGGCTCGTGTAGAGGTAGACGACGCCGTCGTGGACGAGCGGCGCGGGATCGGCGGTGAAGTTGGTTTGGATGATCGGCTCGGATGCGTGGAGGCAGGAGGCGGCGAGCAGGGCGGCGTAGCCGGCGAGTAGCGCCAAGGGGCGGGTGTGTTTCATGCGGGATGGCTCCGGTCGATTAAGGGAACTGCACGGTGAGTGGCTGGCCGGCGTAGCGGACCTCGCGCACGGCGTCCGAGCCCGGCACGCGCAACGAAATCACGAGTGTGCGCTCGGCCACCATGCCGGGGAACGAGCCCTGGCGGGCGCCGATGCGGAGCGTGCGTTTCGCGTCGTCCCACACGAGGTCGTAGGTGGCGCGTTCGCCGCGCTCGTAGGCGTAGGTTTCGTTGTCGTCTTCGTAGAGAGTGAACGTCGCGTCGGCGCCGGGGTAGATGCGGAGCTCGTAGGGCGCGTCGGGGCGCTCCGTGGCGTATTGGAGACCTGCCGGACTCATCGGCACGATGGAGCCGGCGCGCACGTACACCGGGAAGGTGTCGAGCGGGCAGTGCTTCGTGACGGTCTGGCCACCGGTGAAGCGTTCACCGGTTTGAAAATCGTACCAGTCGGCACCGGCCGGCAGGTAGGTGACCATGGAGTTGTCGAGTGTCTTCGGGCGTTCGATCAACGCGCGCGCTTCGCTGGGTGTGCGCCATGCGAACCGGACAAAGCGAGTCTGCCCGCCTTGGTGGAACTCGATCTTCAAGGCTGCGGCCTGACCCTTGGTGAGGGCGAGCTTGGCGCTGCGGTAGCGTTTCGCGCCGAAGCTCCAGTCGTCGATCAGCAGCTTGCCGTCGAGGAAGAGGCGGACGCCGTCGTCGTATTCGAGGCCGAGCTCGTACTCGCCGTCCTCGGGCGCGGTGAGCGTGCCCTCCCATCGGGCGGAGAAGTTGTCGAAGCCGTCGAGGCCCGGAGGCGGGTTGGCCAGCGGGGGGCCGGGCCAGTTGTGTTCGAGTTTGGAGTCAGTCGTCTGGCCGGCGGGCTTTTCGAAATCGAGGCCGGCGAAATACTGCACGGCGAGGCCGGGCTGGCCGTCGGGCGTGCGCAGCGCCTCGGTCGGCACGGTGGGCGGCGGCGGGTTGCCCGGATGGTACATCGCGCGGGTGATGGGGTGCACGAGAAACGCGGGGCCGAACATGAACACGTCGTCGGTCTTGCGCACCTTCGGATCGTCGGGGAAGTCCATCGGGAGGCCGCGCATCATCGTGTAGGCGTCGGCGGTGCTCTGCCACGCGAGCGAGTAGATGTAGGGCAGCAGGCGGTAGCGCAGCTGCGCGGCGCCGAGGAGCGAGTCGTAGATCTCGGGCGCGAGGGTTTTGAAGAGGTACGGCTCGCGCTCGATGTTGGTGCCGTGGATGCGGTAGATCGGGTTGAAGATGCCGAACTGGTTCCAGCGGGCGTAGAGCTCCTGGTACTCGGGGTTCTTCTCGCCCTCGGGATGGTTTACGAAGAAGCCGCCGGTGTCCTGCGTCCAGTACGGGAGGCCGGCCATGGCGATGTTGACGCCGCCGGAGATTTGGGCGCGGAGCGTCTGCCAGCTCGCGGAGGTGTCGCCCGACCACGGGAGCGCGGCGTAGCGTTGCTGGCCGGCCCACGCGGAGCGCGTGAGCGTGAGCACGCGTTTGTCGCTCGCGACGCGCTGTCCCTCGTAGGTGCCCTGCGTGGTCACGAGGCTGTACGGATTGAGGTAACGCGTGAAATCGCCGAGCGCGTTTTGCCCGAGATTCTTGATGTCGCGCTCAACCTCGGCCGGATCGTGGCAGGCGCCGCCGACCTCGACCTCGGTGCCGTCCATCCAGAGGGCGTCGACGCCGGCGTCGAGCAGTCCGCTCTTGATGTGTTTAAAATAGATCGCGCGTCCGGCGGGGCTGAACGCGTCGTAGATGCGCGCGTTTTTCGAGATCCAGTGCAGGGAGTCGAAACGCAGGCCATGGGCATCGAGCTCGCGGGCGAGCGCGGTGTCGTTGCCGACGGAGGGCCAGATGGAGTTCATGAGCTTCACGTGGAGCTCGTCGTGAAGCGTTTTCGTGAGCGCGGCGGGATCGGGGAAACGCGTTTTGTCCCAGATCATGCCGCTCCACGTACCGTCGGCGCCGCCCCAGTATTGCCAATCCTGCACGATGTAATCGAGGGGGAAGCCGGCCGCGCGGAAGTTGCGCACGACTTCGACGAGGCGGTCCTGCGTCTGGTAGCGCTCCTTGCTCATGAAGAGGCCGAAGGCCTGCTTGGGAAACATCGGCGACGCGCCGGTGAGCGCGCGATAGCCGGCGATCACGCCGTCCATCGTACCGCCTGCGACGAAGTAGTAGTCGACACCGCCGGGGGCGCTCTCGGCCCAGAGCGTGGCGCCGGTGACGTCGTCCTTAAAAGTCATCTTCGAGTAGATGTCCCAGAGGATGCCGTAGCGGTTCGTTGAGACGAGAAACGGCACGACGGTGCCGATGTTGGTCTGCACGAGCAGCACCTCCTGACCGCGGTAGTCCATGTACGGCTCGTTGTACTGGCCGAGGCCGTAGAGCGATTCGTCGGGCGCGAGCGTGAAGGTCTGGCTGACCTCGTAGGTGGGCGCGCCGGAGATTTCCACCGGCTTGATCTCATGCGGGCGGTCGGCGCGCTCGCGTGTGAGGACTTTGCCTTCAGGACTGAGGAACGTGAGCGCGCCGGTCTTCTTGTCGGCGACGATGCGCAACGCGTCGGAGACGATGGTGAGCGTGCCGACCGATTCTTCGACGGAAAACGCAACGTCCGCGGGCTGCGCGATGACGGCGAGGCTCGGATGTTTCCAATGGCTCGCACCGGGGGCCGCGTTTACGCGGACGATGGCGGGACCGTAGAAAAGGACGTTCTTGGTGACGCCGGCGACGCGCAACTGCAGGCCGTGGTCGAGGCGCACGAAGGCGAAGTCGTCCGCCGGGGCCGCTCCGACGGGCCGTAAGTGGCCTGACAAATCCAAACCGGATGCGGCGATCGCGCCCACGGGGGCAAGGAGGAGG
>Ga0116161_1001788_pt1 | contig 21481 bp, 25 predicted proteins | sample AD_JPNAS3_MetaG_FD_89877 | JGI IMG/M metagenome (GOLD analysis project Ga0116161, IMG submission 89877) | Active sludge microbial communities of municipal wastewater-treating anaerobic digesters from Japan - AD_JPNAS3_MetaG | ecosystem: Engineered > Bioreactor > Anaerobic > Digestate | place... | reverse complement strand
GGGAGGGCCAAAATTTTGGGGGGGGGGGCCCAAGGGTTGGGGGGGCGGGGCGATTGAAGAAAAAAATTTATGCTGAACCCCCCCCCCCCCCCCCCCCCCATTGAAACAAAAATCCGATCGATTCGAGTTTAATCGTATCCACATTTAGTGTTACCCGTGCGGGCGGCGTGCAACTTCTGCTTGGCCGCGACAACTTCGTGGTAGTCCCTGACGCGGACAACCGTGACGAGCTTGGTGACGTTCGTGTGACCGCAGACCTCGCACGTGAATGTGACGCGCGGTCCGTCGTCGGGAAACCGAGGATCGCCCGCGCACGGATCGCTCGCCTCGCAGTCGCGAAGCTGCAACTCAAACACCGTCGAGCACTTGGCGCACGTGTCTTTGCCGATCACCGCTTCGCCGTCGTCGGCGCCTCGTTTGATAATCTTCATCGTTTGTTCAGTTTGTGCAAAAGCTCGCATGGTGCTGTTTACGCCTTCTGGAACCAGTACCAATGGGCCTTTTTGGAACACGCTCATTTTTCGACAATTTCGTGTTTCGCCCGCTGCCATGTGCGGTGCGCGAATGCGTTTTTTCCACAACGTATCGTATGGCGCTCGAGCTGCTGCGTGCACCGGCGCCGTGCGGACCGCTTCGACGCGAGGACTGGAAGACAAAGCGCAGCATCGTCAAGCTCTGTCGGCGAGTCATCAATGTGCACTATCCCGAAGAGGCCGACGTCAACTGGACCGATTCGGATCGACAACCGTCGAACGCGAATCTCTTTGAACTCGACGACATCGATCAGCCGCCGTCGTCGACTCCTCCAAGCGCAGCCGCTTTGCGCACAATCAGTCCGGGTCTGCGACAGGCGTCGCTCAACTCGCGCTACTTTGTGCGGCCCGACTGGGACGAGATCGAGCGAGCCGATCCAAACTACGAAGCGACGCTGCAGGCGCGACGCGAAGCTGGCCAGATTCTCTACTTTGTCGAGCACGGCAGCAGGCGGCTGCGCGACGGCTGTGCCTTCATCGTGACCGACCCCAAGTGGTTGCTGGCGCAGCTCTTCAACACCAAGTGGCGGGAGCGCACAAAAGCGACCAGCTTCTACTGGCTGAAGCGGCCGAGCGACGCGATCGAATTCTGGTCGCTGCTGCGACGCGACGCCGACGTGTGCGACGACGAGACGTTGTCGTGGGAGGCGCAGTGCGTGATGCAACTGCTGCTGCACTGCGGCGCGTGCTGTCGCGTCTCGTCGTCGAACCGCAACCACATCAGCATGCCGGTGCGAATGTTTCTCGACTCGGAGCCGGCGCCGCCCGACGAGTTGCGTCTCGACATGCCGAACCAAATACTCTACAGCCGCACGTTTCAAAGCTCGCAGGAGCGCGACGCGATGGCCTACACGCTGTCAAACTTTATGTGCTGTCTGGCCGACGACGTCGTGTCGCCGACGGCGCACTACTTTGTGCGTTTCTACCGGGCACACGCGATCGCCGTCGACCACGCGCAGGAGCTCGGCTTGCTGTTTGACTTTTTCAGCACCGACCGGAGCATTAGGTTGCTGCGCGACGAGGACTTTGGCGTCGATCTCGATCTGTTTGAAATTGCGCGGGCCCGGCTCGAGGCGCCGCTCGACCAGGCGACGCCGGCGGCGATGTTTGCGCGCGTCAAGAGCTGTTGCACCGACTCCTGTTCGCTGTGCACATTCTCCGATGTTGTGCGTGCACACTTTCTCGCGCGCAACGACATCTTTATCGGCAGCGAAAACACGCGCCAGATCTTTGACTCTGTCGAGTACATTAAACGAGCCGGAATCTGAAATCTCGCTGCACAAGTCGCCTCGCGTTTGAAAAGACTGTCGGTCGCGATGTTGCTGCTGTTGACTTTTGTCCAGCTTGTCGTTGGCGCTTTGCCGATTGCGGAGCAGGCGTTTTTCTTTTCACAACTGTGTGCGACGACAAACATCGGCACGCTTGCCGGACGAACAAACTTTGCGCACTGGTGCGACAGGACAGTGTCGCCGTGCCAATGGGCTGGCGTCACGTGCATCGAAGACCACGTCATCGGGCTCGTCATCGACGGCACAAGCGATCCCGATCTGCCAGTCACAGGACGACTTCCGTCGACATTCGAGGCGCTCCCGGAACTCCGAACGCTTCGGCTGAAGAATCTGGCGGTGACAGGTCGAATCTCGACGCTGGTGCGGCTCAACACCAAACTCTTTGTGGCGGAATTCGACAACGTGCCCGTCACCGGCGATTTTTCGTTTGATCATTTCGCGCCTTCGCTCGTCACCTTGCGCATTGTCAACACGCGTGTGCGCGGCACACTCGCCAGCGGCGACCCCACGCGACTGTCGCTGCGCGCGCTCGAGATCGTTGGTCCCGGTTTCAGCGGCGCGTTGCCCGTCGTCCTGTTTCAGCTGCCGTTGCTTGCCGACTTGCGCATTCACGACACAAACATCAACGGGACGATTCCGAGTCAAGTGTGCACGCGCACCTACCTCATCCTCGATCTGTCGGGCAACAAGCTCACCGATCGGCCGATGTGTTTGGCGTCGCTGCCCGGCACCAGTCCGTGCATATTGACGGGCAACCTGTTTTGCGCGCCGATACGCCTCGAAGACGGCCGATGCACAGTCGAAACTGTTCCACTCGGTCGAACCGATCGGTGCTTGGTGTGCGCCGGCGACGGGCTGTCGTGCATCGACTGCGCCGGCGTGGCGTTTGGCACCTCGACGCCCGATCTGTGTGGCACGTGCGGCGGCAGCGTAAGCGACATCAATCGCTGTCCGCGCGACTGCTTTGGCGAGCCGGCGGGCCGGGCGATTTACGACAGCTGCGACGTGTGCGGCGGCGACGATTCGGTGTGCGCCGACTGCGCCGGCTTCCCCAACGGCCCCGGTGTCTACGATCGCTGTGATGTGTGCAACGGCGACGGCGAATCGTGCGTCGATTGTCGCGGCGCGGCGCGCGGCTCGGCGCAGTACGACCGCTGCGACGTGTGCGGCGGCGACTCGTCGACGTGCAAGGACTGCGCCGGCGTGCCGCTCGGCACGGCGTTCTACGACGTGTGCGACGTGTGCAACGGCGGCGCGCGCAGATGCTCCGACTGCGCCGGCGTGCCGTTTGGCACCAAGGCCTACGATCGGTGCGACATCTGCAACGGCGACGGCTCGACGTGCGGCCTCGACGTGCTGATCGAAGGCTCGACGATCGGGACGTCGTTGATGATCGGATTCGGCGTGCTGACGCTCTTCCTGGTGCCGGCGTGCTTTCTCGCCGTGCTGCAACGACGCGTGCGCCGCGCGGGAGGAAAATGAAATTGTGAAATCGATCACAACAGAAAACTGCCTGCTCGTTGACAGATGAGCTCGCGCGATGGCAACGTCGTCGCCCTTTCCCGAAGGCGTGTCGATGGAGTTTGACAAGCGCGGCCAGTCGCAGTCCTACTACGTGTCGTTGCTGTTTGCCAAGGAGGCTGATCCAGGCGGAGCCGGCGGAGCACAGCACGACCACGCCAAAGCGGCGACGCTGATCGACGTGTCGCGCGACCCGATGTTGGGCGTGCTCGAACACAACAGCGGCGTCGTGCGCCACCGCTTTGCGGGCAAGAACAGCGACGCGCTCTGCTGCGTGCAGCTGATCATCGGTCCGATCGCGAGCTACGAGCTGGCGCTGAGCATTCAACAGCAGTGGAAGGTCAATTCGCGCGGGCTGGCCGGACGCGGCGCCGAGGGCAGGAAAATTGCCGAGCAGCACGGATTGCCGTGCTTTGACGCCAACTTTGATCGCATCTACGAACGCCAATCGCCCGCAAGGAGGAAGAAATAAGAATGAACACCTGTGCGCATTGTCAGAAGCTGTCGGCGAGTGCCAAACGTTGCGGCGGCTGTCACGAGGCGTACTACTGCGATCGCACGTGTCAGACGGCGCACTGGCCCCAGCACCGCGAGCCGTGCAAAACGACCAAAGAGATCTACGTGGCAATGTCGGCCGCTCGGCTGGCCGAGTGGGCGGTTTCGTCGGAACGACTTGCCAACGCGACGCTCGCCGAGAAGCTGTTCAACGCGCTGATTCTGCGTCGCTTCGCCGGCTTCGACGGAAAGCTGGTGTTTTTCGTCTGCGAAGAAGGCTCGACGATGTTCAAGGAGCTCGACTCTGACGTCAACATCTCGCCGTGCTGGGTCGCCAACCGACGCTACTACCGACTGACGCCCGAAGAGGCGAGCAACCTGTTGCGCGGCGCCTACTTGGCCGATTGTCGTCGGCACGTCGACGAAACGACGACAAACGAAACGGCCAGCGTGATCGTGTTCAAGGCCGACGACACGTTTGAGTTAGAGCGCCAGCCGACCGCGGCGATCATGCAATTCATGACGCAAAAGATCCGCGACTACTTTGCCGCGCTGCCGTCAAAGGAGGAAGTGCGCCAACAAGTCGAAGCGAGCATCGGCGACGCACCACTCGACATTGGAGCCAACGTGAAGAAGATCAGCGAGATTTCAAAGGCGGCTGTCGCAACCGCCAAAACCAAAGTCGAAGCGAAGCGCATCGCAGCCGAAATCTAAACACTCGAAAATGAAACCGCTTTTCACTTTGTCTGGAGCAAACTCTGGTAGCAGTCCTGACACGGCTGCGTGACGCCGGCGTACTGCTCGGGAAACGCGGCCTGCAGTCGCGGCAGCAGATCGACGAGTCGGCGACGCGCCTCGGGACAGCACAGCATGTCGGTGCCGCACGGACACGCGTTCTCGACGTCGGAATCGTCGTATTCGCAACACGGGCCGTGATTGCCGTCGCAGCACTGGTAATAGCGCTGCATCTCGCAGCGCGTGCACTCGGCAATGCGAACGCGATCGCAAAGGTAGCCTTCGCACGCGCCGCAACTCTGGCCTTCGCCTTCCGCGCGGCAGTCGTCGCACATGCCCTTGGGATCGTCGTCGCACTCCTCGCACGGACAGGCGCCGCCGTTTGCCACCTCGTTTTCGGTCAGCACTTCGCCGCCGCTTTCGCAGACAAGATTGCTCATCTCTTGCGACATTTTGGTCTAAAGCATGATTGAAGAGTTGGATTGCGGCGAGCTGGGCGACATCTCTGACTATGACGATGAAACACTCGACATCGCAAACCAGGCCTTTTTCGCCATCGAAGAGGAAGAGGATCACGAAAAGGCGCTCGAGTTGTTGCACATCACAGCGCTGCGCCGCTACTCCTACTCGATGGATCACTACGGCGTCATCTGTCTGCGTGAAAAACGGGACATCAAGTTTGCAGCCGAGTGCGTGTTGATGGCTGCGCTGCGCGGTCAGGAGAACGCACTCGAATTCTTCGGAAAGGTCGCACAGCGAAGCAAGATTGTGGCGATGCTGTCGCAGGCGAGCGTCGACGAACGCAACGAGTGGCTCCGGACCGGCAAACAAACAGAATCAATCACCCGATCGATCGAGGCTCTCGCCGAGACTTGTAAAACAAAGACAAAATGACAACCGACCACGTATGCGACACGCGATTCGCAGATGAAATAGGCGCGTTGTGCTGCTATCAGTGTGCCGAGATTTCCGTCGATTGTGTCTCTTGCAAGACCGTTGTCACGCGCCGAGCGCCGCTCGTTTGCAACTGTTGTTACCAAATCGGCGTCTTCAAGTGCGACGCGTGCGCCGACGACAAAGAGCGCGCACTGCGGGCGTGCAGCGGCTGCCGCTACACTGTCTGCAAGAAGGATTCGCTGACCTTTGTCTGCAAAGTCAAGCCGGCCGGAAGCGACGAATACAAAGACTGCGAGATGGCGTTCTGCATCGGGCGCGGGATCGACAATTGTCGCGAAGCGTTGTTTGAACGACACGACATCGACGGCTACTATCCGGCGGCCATGCTCGGCCAGCACGTCGGCGGATACGATCACATCGAAAATCGTCGCAAATTTCAGTGAACTTTCTTTTACTTTGCAGCCGGTGCTTCCTGTGATCGCGTTCGAGCAAGCGATATCGCCTTGCGAGCAGTTGCGTCCATTGAGATGTCGGTATTCAGGTCCATTCTGTCGTATGCCGCCCAGAACCAATCTTTGTATTCGGGCACGTTCAGCGCCGCCCAAACAAATGCAACCTGCACCTCTAGCAGGCGCATATCGGTCACGCGAGCCGATTTCAGACGCTCGAAACACGCGGCCGCTTCGCCGCGTCGATCTTTTTTCTGTACATATTTTGTAATTGTTTCTCTGCGAACGAATCTCTCCTCTTCGTCTTTGTCTTCCTTCACGTCGTTGATCCTGGCAGAAAGCATCTTTGAACTCTTTCTCGTAGTTGCGATTCAACGCCTTGACGGCTCCCTCGACAGAGGCAGCACTCGCCGCTATCTCGCCGCCGCCGTCTGGAAACGAAACGGTGGCCAGTATGTCGTCGTTCTGGAGAAGTTCGAGCACAATGCGCGTGCCACGCGGAACTTTGCAAAATATCTTGCCTACATCTTCTTCGTCGAACCGGCTCATTTTGTAGTTTGGTGAAAAAGATGAGCAAGCTCGTTCCGCTCACAATGTCGCTGCTGATTAGCCAGTGTCTCGACCGCGCAACCGGCCGCTGGCGCAGTTTTCGGAGCGCTGCCATGTACGGAAACGAGGCGTGGCGCAAGCTGAAGATGGACGAGCTCGCCGGCACTCCGATGACGGCGGAAGAGTTTGCCGCAGTTTCGCGTGTGCTCGTGCCAAACGGCACCATTTCGCTCGTCCTCCAGCGGGAGCCGCCGGTCGAGTTGTTTGGAACGGCCACGCACACCACAAAGGTGACTTACGGCTGCGATTACCTGTTCAAGGACTTTCTGTCGACACGCGAGTGGTCCGACGATCTTATCAGGGCAACGAGCGACGACCCCGAAGACAGCAATCTGTTTGTCTATCTCTACGACACGGTCCTGTTCGCAGACATCGAAGAGAAATTCGAGAACGGCGAGGACGAAGAGAATTTCGCAAACGTCTTTCCGACTTTCATAACTCACTGTGGCGGCTGCGGCCCAGAGATCGTGCTCGTCGATGAGAACGGCGTCTTGCAGTGAAACAAACAAAATCCGAGAAACAATGAGCCAAACAATCAAGCGTGTCAAAATCAACGCGACCTGCATCTTCAACGGTGGAAAGCTGTGCAGCGCGATCGTCGCCGACGCAAATTTGGGAGAGCGCAACTTTGTCGACCATGCGTGGGAAGGCAAAGTTGTCGGCGTCGGCTCGACGGTTGCCATTGCCGACACGGGAAGCTCGAATCCGCTCAGCGAGGAGGAGTGGGGGGGGGGCGACGAAACTCCTGCCGGCTGTCGTCACGTCGATCGGAGAATACCGCATGGTTGTTCGCGACTCCAAGTACGAATCGCGCATGATCTACGTCTACCACGCGAAACCGATCGAACGGAGCAAGTACGTCGAGATGCTCGGCTTCAAGAAAGGCGTCAAAGTCGTCGTAGTCGACGGCGCCAACGTGCCGAAAGATTGCCGTGTCGGATCGGCGATGGGGCTCGAGTGGGGCGATTCGAAGAAGCTCCAACTTGGCCAGGTCAAGACGATCGATTATGTGTGCGCCGACGGCGATATCCGCTTCGAAAGCACGATCGGCTACTATTCCTGCTGCTACGTGCGTCTGGCGACGCCCGAAGAAGTGCCGTTTCAGCGCGGCGACAGCGTCGTGTGCGACGTGACGTCGTCGAGCCGCGCGCCGTTTGACTGGGACGCGTCGATGGACAAGCTGGTCGGTCACGTTGGAAGCGTTCTCGCCAAAGACGGCGAGACCGCGACGGTCCAATTCCAAGGAGTCAACTTCCCGCCGGGCCTCGCCAGCAAGCGCACGCTCAAAATTTCGTGCCTGCGCAAGCCCACGCCAGATGAGAAGGAGGCGTTTGAGAAACTGCACGTTGCGCTCGCCTTTCTCGGCACGACGACGTCTGGCATTGAAACGGTCCAGAAGGTGCTGCGCAACAAGCGCGCACGCGAAGAGTAGGCACTGCCCGACCGTATTCAGGCGCCATTTTTACTAAAGGGAAAAGAATGCTTTTACTTCTTGTCGTCGTTGCCGAGGCGTTTCGCTACGACGAGCGCTTGTGCGGGGTTTGGGGTGTGCACACGGGCACAGACGAGTTGGGCAGCCAAGCAACGGACACGCACAAGTGGGAACTTGGCGAGGAGTCCGAGATCAAGAAGCGCCCGCTCGAGCTGGAAGACATCGACCTGCTCGCTTCGGCAAAGATTTCACAGGAACAGCGTTGAGCATTGCGCAAAGAATATTGTCGAACAATTCACTTTGACGATCAACACAACGGGCCGATTCCGTGCTGGGATTCCGAGTTTGTGGTCGATCCAAAGCCCATCTAGCAGAAATAAACTACTTTCTAGTAATACATTTGCGACATCGAGGTGACGGCTTTGTCCACTGATTGACGCTAAAGTCTTCTTGCGTGTAAAACTCTCGGCAATCGCTACATTGCTTTGGCTTTTTCGAGTTTTCCTTGCTCGCTCGGATCGCCTCTCGGTGCAAAGCGCCAAAGTTGCCAAACGATATGGTCGGTTCGCCGACGCCGAGAAGCTGATTCATCGACTTTGCAATTGACATTATTCCAGACTGAAATTCTCGCGCTGATTTTTCAGTGCCTATCGGTCGCATCTCCCCTGGTGCGACTGCAAGAGAGAATGAAGTCATTGTTCAAGAGATGTGCATGTTGAGCATCAAAAAGAACGACAGAAAAAACGTTGTCGACGAGAGACCCGCGAAGCGGTCTCGTTCAATACACGGCCGACGATGCGCACTATTTTAAGTGAACGTAGCCTGGCTGAAAGTGGTCTCGATCCAATCTGCGTGTCGCGTGTCGACAGCCGCCACGCAAAGTGCTTCTTTCGTGTAGGTAGTTTGTGTAATGTTGCGGAGCAACCGATCTGGCACGCTCAAGCCTGTCCAAGGGAGGCAGTCGAAGAACAGCGCGCACGTTGGCGCGAGCCGCGTGAGAAACATCTGCCTGAATGTCGCATTGTCGCGCAGAAACTCGACGCTGAATGCGCCCGGCGCCATAAAGTGGGTGATGTCGCAGACGTCGGCGGGCCACTCGTTGAAAAAGTCGCCTTCGTAGCGCACCAGCGTCTTGGCCTGACCGTCGACGTCGAAATCGAGCTGCCACCGATTGCCGACGCGACTTTCGGCGTGCAGCGCGATGCGAGTGCCTGTCTCGAGTTTGTAGTCCCAGTTGTCGTAGCGACCGCGACTCAGAATGCGCGCAATGTCGGCGCAGATGCTTGTCTGTGTGCGACGCCGACTGAAGCCATACTGGACCAAGTCAATCACAAAGATCGTGTCGCAATCGGGCACCAGATTGAGCGGCAGCAGCACGTCTTGGCTCATGCCAAGATAGAGAACTTTTGTCATATTGTCAGTTTGAAAAGATGAGCGAAACGCACACAGTTTACGAATTTATCGTGCTCGACGAAGGCTTTTCGCCCATCGTCTACCAAGCCATCGACGCCAGCTATGACCGTGGCTTTGCCCAGGCACTCACTGTGATCCGCAAACACCTGCATCCGAATCCCGATCCGAAAACAAAGGCGGCGATCGGCAGCATTATCGACGGCTTCCTTGCGTGCAAGGAGGAGCTGGCCAAAGGCGGTCACGTCGGCGATTCAAACAGCGACACGCTGATTCTCTACGTGAAGCTGTTGACAGTCGAGGTCAAAGGCACGTGCTCAACCGTCACGCTCACGCTCGGCGACGCGCCATGGACCGAGTTTTCCGACGCCAACAAGGCGCGCATTGCCAAGCTGCACGGACGCGAGTGAAACAAAACCCCATGAAGGCCGAGGTTTGAAAGAAACAGATTTTTATTCAAAACAAAATGCCATTTAAAAAGGGCTCCATTGTCAAGGTTAAAAGCTGGTTCAGTTACGTTGATGAAGCTGGAAGGACTCGCCGCGGAGAGACTGGAACGATAGTGGAAATTTGTGGAATGCTGTGCCGTGTCCGATTTGGTCCCCCCCCATCCCCCACCACCAAAGACAGTGGCGACTACATCGTCTTCTACACACACGATCTCGAACTGATAGCCTACTGAGACGATCTTGACGAAAACAGCAAGGCCGAAGACAAGTTTGCCGTCCGCGGCCTCGTGATTGGTGCCTAAAAAACAAAATGAACGATGCCCCAAGATTGTGGCTCTACGATTTTCTGGCCAATTTGCCAGACGCTCCTCAAGAAGAACTGAAAGAGCTCGACGAAGTGGCTTTCGAGACGAAAACAACGCCGCGCTACGGCTGGCGTCTGAATCTGCTTGACCTGGACTGTTTGGCGCCGATGCATCAATCGGATCGGTTGTTGCAGTCCGAGTTCACGTGCACCGCTCTCGAGCGCGATTTCGTCCATTCGCCGCTTCTGTTGGGCACCATTCTGCGGCAACAGGTCAAAGCCGGAAAGCATTTCCTGGATCGCGCAGTTTCGGCGATTCGTAACACTGGAATCGAACCTGTTACAATCGTTCATGACTGGGCGCTTAAGCCCGAGACTGGTTGCAGTGGAATCGAGACGCTCTTTTACAACTTGGCGTTGCGCAAGATGAAGCGCGCGAGCCCCGAATGCAACGAGTTGCAGGCTATGATTGTGCTACTCGCTGCGTCGGCATCGCGAAACGACGGCACAAACGGCCCGGTGGAATTTATCTTCTTGCGTGGCTCTCTGCAACGCGGGCTGCCGGTCTACTTAATTGCGGCAGATTTCAAACCGATGGAGTGGCTGTGGCAGCGCGACGTCGCGCCTGGGCGTTTGAATCTTGCCTACCTGGTCAGAATACACGACAATCGTCGGTCAGCACTCGACGACGCAGACTACCAATCGAGCGAGGCGTTTTGGCGCGCGCAAACGTCGGCGAAACACCACGCACAACACGTGTTTGTGGTGCGCGTTGTCGGAGCCAGCGTTTTCGTTGCGCAGGCGTTCTTTGGTTACTACGACCTCGATTCGTGGCTCGATTTTGCCAAGCCGCTTGTCGTGCACCCGGACCTCCCCGCGCCGGCGCTCGCCGGCTGGCGTTTGACGCTGGGCGAGCGGCCGCGCTTTCGCGGCTTCCTCGACAAGGAGCAAGCACGCCAACTGTTTACGAGCATCGACCGACTGACGGTGGGCGACAATGTAGCAGAAGCGTATCGCGACATCACCGGCGTGACGTTTGAGCGACTCGGCAAGCGCACAGTCTCGGTGGTGCGCATGAATCTCGCAGCAGTCGAATAAACGTCTTCAATTTTGACGAGCGCGCTTGCCCAGCGTCGACTTGACGAGCTCCGCAACGGCGTCGACGCTCGCGCCTTCGTTGACCGGAAACGAGGCCAGCGCCGAGTTGAGCACGCTGCGCGCAGCCGCTTCGGCCGGCGACACGCGACGCAGCCAGCTGGGCAAAAACGAATAGACTCCCTTTTCTCCGAATCCAACGCGGACAAAGGTGGCGAGCTCAATGACCTTTCCGACCTTGCCACAGATATCGTTCATCGATTCCAACCAGTTCGGGGCTCCCTCCGCAGGGTGTGGCTTCTCGCAGACGACCAGATCGTCGACCTTCAGCGCTCCGCCGTCCTTCTCGTCGTCAGACGTCGCCTTGCGAACGAAATCGGGCGAGAAATACATGTCGGAAATCGAAATGTCACCGTCGTCGTCGACGCGATCGACTTTCAAGACCTTGCCCATGGCTGCTTGTTTTGTGCCGTTCCAATCGCGTGACACAGACGAGCCGAGTTTCGCACTGACTTTGGAGCCGTCGAGAATGACGACGCGCGTGCCAGCCGGGTAGAGAGCTTCCGTGATCGTCTTTGCTGACAGCGCGACGTTTGGCGGATTCGGCGCGCTGAGAGTCACGGCCGAACCGTCGGCAAAGTCGCATCTGGTAAATTTGACAAGGGTGACGCGGTTGTTTTCGATGACGGCCGGGCCGGTGAAAGTGACCATTTTCAGCGTTTTTTGCGATGTCATTCTGTTTCTTGTTGCAAAATTGCGGTCTACGAAATGAAAGTTCCCTACGTCGACGTCGATGACAATCGATTGTTTACTAAGAATTGTCCGACTTATCAGCGCGACTTCATTCCGTCGCTGCGCGCGTCGTCGGGTCCGCGTCCCAACCAATAATCTTCGGTGCACCGGTGGTTGATCGGCTCGTCCTCTGAAAGCACCTCATCGTCGTCGTCGTCGACTCGGCGGCGCTTCGACGGTCGGTTGCGCTTGATACGAAGCGTGTTGACAAGTTGACTCCACATGGCGTTGTAAACGACGAGCGCCTCGCCGACCGTGAAATCCATTTCGACTAACCGCTGCACCGTGACATATTTGCGCCAATTGCGAACCAGAAACATCTGAAAGCGTCGAGCCACGGCAATCACTGCCTTTTCTGCGAGCGCTGCGTCGGAAACTCCAAGCCGGACGAGGTGGTCGACGGTTCTCTGACTGTAGCGAATGCCGTCCGGCGTGACTCTTCGCGAGCGAGCCACTCGAATCGCCACCGCCTTTGCGCTGATTCCCAGATTAATGAGCGAATCAAGGGCGTCCTTGTCCGGTGCGACTTTTGGCATGCTCATCGTCTGATTTTGAATAGATTTGCGTTAACTCTGCCATTGCTCGGCTTCTACGTTGAATGTGGCGCGGCGAATTCGAACCGGTCGGTCCAAAGAATGCGCCGCTCGCCAAGGTGCGGCCTGACGCGTCGGAAACGCCAAAGGCCGAGCCGATGAAAGAACCGCACAAATCGGCGCCGTTGCCACGCGACGCAAAAGTTGCAATGTTCGATCGCTTTTACGAGGAGAATAAGGACAAGTTGTTGATGAGCAAGTCATACCCGCGCAACGAGGAGGCGATTCGCGAGTGGCAACAAGCGCTGAGCGCCTCGGACGAGTGCAGCAAACAAATCGGGCGACTCGTGGCGCTCGGCCTGCAACACATCGGATTTAAGGAGTTTCACGAGGCGCTGATCCGATCGGCGTACGAAGCGATCGACCTGTGTGAGCGCGAAGACCGTTCGATCGTTCTCTTTCTGCCCAGCAGCGTCGGAAAGAGCAACACATGGGTCTCGTTGCTGATTTGGCCCGTTATCCGTTCGCGTGTCGTTCGCGTCGTCGGCAAGCAAGGCATGGCCGCCGACAGTACGATGGCCACGCCATCAAAGTTGCTCATCGTGTACGCCGACGACGGCGTATTTTCCGGCCGCCAAGCGGCGTGGAATCTGGAGAATGCCTACATTCCGCACAAACTACGACGGCAAGCCGACCGGGTTAAACTGATGCTCGTCCTCGGCGCCGTCTCGTCCGAGGGCGTCGCAGAGATTGGCAAACTTTGTTTCGGGCTCGCGGTGTTTCCGTCGGCGGCGATTCAGTTGCGCACGCTCGAGGAGGTGGCTCGGAACGCGCTCGGCGACCAGTACGACGCGTTTGTCGAGTGCGTTGAATCTTCAAAGTCGGCTGCAATGCTCAACGTCCGGCTGCGCTCGACGCTCGCTGTTTTTGATCACAAGCTTCCCGACGCCTTCTCGTCGCTCAGCCTTATTATTGCCCTTGCGCCAGCGCTCTCGGTCGACGGCAGCACAGTCACCGTTCGCAGTCTGCTGGCTGGCTGCACGCCGGCCGATTACGGCGTCACGACAAACAACGTGGAACCAGCCGATTTGCCGTCAGTCGGTGGTGTCGGAACGCACGATCATCCGACCTGTCCGGCCGTGTTTTACAAACAGATCAATTACACATACGACGGACGAAGCGTCGACCACAAAAGATCGCTTCCGTTTTTCTTTGATTAAACGGTCCAATGTGAATCTTTTCGAGCGCGCCATTTGCCACAAACATTTTACTCTTTGCGAGCGCGCTTCTTGTTCTTGATCTCTTCGATGGCCGCCTTCTCGAGCGCTATTGATCCCGATGCAATGGTGAATACGAACACTACTAAAGATCGACGACAGGAGGCGTGTATTTTTGTTGTTTGACGATTATTTCTTTTTCCAGACCGGCTTACACATCACAGCGCGAAGCAAATGACTTGGCGCGGCGTTTTCGCGCCAGTCTTACAGACTGGTCCACGTGATTCGACATTGGGTCGCACGCCGTCGCGACGCGCAGCACCGTACGGCAACGGAAGCTACAGCGAAAGAACTGCGGAGAGCACCGATTCAGGCTGGGCACAACGTGACAATGCAGTCGACCGATTTGGCGATGCGTATCGCTTTGGCGACGCCACGATGCCGCTGCAAGAAATGGCCAACGCACTGAGTGACACTGTCAAAAGCGCAGCGCTCGAGCAAATCGCTGTGATCAACGCAAATTGCAGCGCGTTGTCGCTCCAACTGCGTCGCGACGATCCGACAAACGACTACATGAACAACACGCTGACCGGCTGGGTCGGTCGTCGCGACGGACTCGAGATCGCGCGCATTGATTTGCTGATCGAGGCGCTGCTCGAAATCGGAACTGCGGCGTTTCGCCTTCAAATGGCGCTCCCACAGACGGGCGAAGGCGACGAATTCAACAGAAAGGTCCATGATCTCTATGATATGGTCAACAAAGCGCGCTGGGTCGCCGTGAAACATCGCGAAGAGTTGGCGCAGTTTGCCGCAAGCCACAATCTCTGGTACACGATCGAGTACGTCAACGTCGACGACGCGCCGGACGATCGCCACAAGGTCATGGCCATTTTCGCCGACAAGGAGGCGCGCGAAGAGTGCTTCAAGAAGGGCGTCAACGGCGCCGATCGCCTCTGGAAGACCGACGTGATGCGCTACGTTCGTGGCCAGATGTGGGACTCGAACAGCGAGTTTCCTCGGCCGAGCGAGTACGTCGGCCGGATCATCGACCGCAATGAGCAGTTCAAGGAAATCGCCTACGTTGCGCTTAAGGACAACTACGACGTCTGGCACGAATACGAACAGAGCGGAGGCGCCGAGCCGTTTCAGCTGCCCGTCACGCCGGCGCAGCAGTACGTCAACTGGGCAAACAAGCAAGCGGGCAAAGATCGCTTCTATGTCGATTGAACACTTGATTCATTGATAAAGCTGCATCAATCCGAGTCCAAAAACGTAGACGCAAAAGGTTGCAAATGCGTAGATTGCGAAGGGGAGAGCTGCCACAAATACCCACGCAATGATGCCAGGGCTTGGTGAGCAGACGAGTTCGCCCTCTCCGTCGCGAAATCGTTTGCCCCAAAGCCCTGCCGCGTGAAGATTTTTCGGATATCGACATCGCTGCGAAGAACAAGACTGGCGAACCCAGTCGCAGAAATCGTCCAAGTTGTGCGGCTCGTAGATGTATTGCAGCAAGAAATCGATCTCTTCAGCGCTCAGCTTATTCACGGACGGAATTTTGCCTTGCGCGTGACCGTTTGCAATAAAGAGAGGCGAGAACCAGCGCCGGTTGAAACAGGTGAGCGGGTTGTGGGTCATCCTCTGAACAAATAAGAATGACAGAGCCTGCGCCAAGCTTGGCGCAAAACTGCAGTGGACCGCCCGAATCAATCGACCAGGCAATCAAACGATTCACAGCCGAAGGAGAGGCGCTTCAGTTGCGCGAGCCTCACAATTGCGAGCCGATCGTGATCAAAATTGATCCGCCCACGCTCGCATTCCTCGAGCAACATATGAAGAAATAAAGTGAGTGCGCTGGCAACGGGTCGCTACGATGCGACGTGCTACGGCCTATTAAACGCACAACCATTGTGCTCTCTCTTTGTGCTGTTCAATCCTATCACACCAAGCCGCAACTCATTTCGCGAAAACTGAAAAAGTGATCAAATTTTAAATTTCGCGTTTTAGACCGGCCACGTCGGATTATGACTACACATGCATAAATTTAAAATAAATTTAATTATTTCACAAAAACAGCAAATTAAAAAATTAAAATAAATTTAAATGTTCTTATTTTCAGGATATTTCGGCGTACACGCAACATTATCGTATTTACATATGTGATTGAAAAAACGTGCGGCGTTTATTTTTGCGTCATCTGACTGACCCCGCGCACCGCCTGCCTGCCGGCGCGACGCTCATATGAGTGCGACAACGATTTCGTTGTTTGATCTTCGTGTCGATACACGTGACGAAGGCGTGTGCATCAACGCCTTCTCGGCGATCGACAATCGGCTGCTCAAGTTCAAGTTGTCGTCGCGCGTCGACGTCGAGACGTTTGACGAAAATCTCGCGCCACCGGTCGCGCTCGACGCGCTGCCGCACGCAGCCTGGTTGCTCGTGCAGGCATTGACGATTGCCGCTGGCAAGTCGCAAAAAGACCCGGAAGCGTTGGTTGACGCAACAAACAAACTTGGCGAGCACGTCGGTTGGTTCTACAAGGTCGGCTTGACGCCAACACACTACCGCAAGTTGGTCGGTGAACGAATCACACAACTACAAACCGAAGAAACGACTCAATCTGCGTCAACCGAAGCAGCTGCAGCTGTCGAGCGTGCGCAGCGTTCACCGTCGGTGGCGTGCTATCAGTCGTTGGCGCCCTCTCCGGTGCCACCGCCCTCGCCACCACCGGCGCCACGACCGTTGCCACCGAAACAACCGGTGCTCACTCGCGAAGAATTCGACGCTGGCGTTGCGCTTATCAGCGACGCCGAAATGCGTTCTTTGCTTGTAAGGCTTTGCGCAGCTGCTGCCACTGATCTTTGTGCACAGAAAACTGCAGGCGAATTGGCTATCAAACGACAATCAAATTCAATCAGTGCTTCGTGGCGCAGGCGACTTGGTCAGCAAATCGAAGCTGAAAAGGCAAACGCTGCTGCGCAAGCACAAGCTTCAGCAACGCCAGTGCAAGAAGCAGCTGACGACATCTCACGCCGTCTGCAATTGATGCGTCGCGAATATCAGATGGTTTTGGACGAGGCACACCGGCTGACATGCGAGCGTGCTCCGGCCGAGCTTGTGCAAGCGGCCAGCGCACGCGTGCAGCACCTGCGACAGCTGCTGAAACAGACACGCCAAACAGCACGACGCAACGACGCGATCAAAGCAGAGCCCGCTTGCGAACGCGCAGAATGATAACGTTTCTTCTCTTTCAATTCGTCAACGCCAGAGCTCCAAACTGCACAGATTATCGTCTTAATTGTGTGTTGTGTCTTTTGTTTGGTTGCACGTTTTGCGTGACAAGTACGAACGTCGTGAGCAACAAGCAACGCGCTGTGCGTAAGGCACGCAAAAAAGACGACTGCGTAGGAACGCCGTTTGGCACGCCGAATCCTGCCGACAACTGCAGCGCGTTGCCTTCGTGTGTTACGACAATACACGAACAAATCGAAACAACAACGACGTCTTCCGCAGTCTCGTCGACAACCGCGTCGACAACGGAATTCTTGTCGACAACACCAGTTGCGCCAACAACTTTCTCGACAACGCAGTCTACGCGTCAAACGCAGACTTATACTTCGACACAAACACAGACACCGACCACGTCGGTGCAAACGACCACGTCGTTGCAAACAACCACGTCGGTGTCAACAACCACGCCGCCAACAACAACAACAACTTTGCCAACACAAAAGCCTGTCGACGGAACGAGCGACGTTTTGTTGGAAGCAGTTGTAGCAGGATCGATTGCGTTCGTTCTTCTTGGCGTTGTCGTCACAATCCTCGTCTGCAAGCGGCGGCGCGGCAGCAACACGCCTGCGACAGCGACAGCTACAAAAACCGCCACCCCTGTCGACACAACCATCTACGCGTCGGCGCGCGACCTGCCACCTGACGATGCTGAATCACACTATGAGAGTTTTGTCGACCTGAGCCAACTCGAAGTTTCGCATTAAAACGGACGCGCGCAGCCGCCGTGCGCTCCACCGCATTTCGGCGCGAGTTGACACGTCGCACGCGGCAACGCAAATCTCTGTTTTGACCTTCGCCACGCACGGCAAGTGATTGTCGCACCTGTTTGTGTTGTGTTTCGCACGCTTTGCGTGTCGGTGGCGGGTGGTGTAATCCAGCAATCTAACGCAATCGCACACGCCACGCGCTCGCTCCGCCACCGTCCACCACCGCACACAGAAACGAAACGCACGCCTCGCTCCGCACACGAAGACCTCGGATTGAGCCTGAATTAGCCAAAAGGTATCGTTCTTTGTCGTACTCCCCGTTGGGAAAGCGGCGCTTGCGTGTGTGTGAACGTGTGTGAACGTGCGTGAACTTTTTTTTTCTGGTTTGTGCGTTTCGGTGCTCCTGTGATTTGTTTATTTGCTTTCGCACTGGCTTGTCGTGCTGTCGACGTTGCCATCTTGATCGACGTGTAAACGAACAACTTTGTTGTCGACCACGACGTACGCCGACAGCGGCGTATAGCTGTGTCGACGACGAGCATTTTTCGGTGCGTCGTTGTTGATGTGTATTTCTTTTGCGGCGCCGTCTTGTGTTGGCGTGCTCCGTGCAGAGAGTTGCGTGGCGCTTTGCGCAGTGCTTTGCGTGACGCTTTGCGCACACGTCACTACGTCGACACCGTTTTGTGTCGTCGTTTCTTTCTTTGCATTGCGACTGATACGCATCGATTGTAAATAGGCTGTTTGCCGCTTTGGCTTGCGTGTGACGGTTGCTAGACGAGGGCTGCTGACAACGGCAGCCTCGTCACAGGCTTCGTCTTGGCGTTTGCGCTTCTCGACGCGCGACGGCTCCTCGACGACGGCTTCGTGAGCTGGTACAAAAATGCTCTTGTTCTCGGCAACCGAGGCAAGAAATTGCTGTTCATCGAGCTCGTGCACGAGGGCGAGTGGCCCCGGAGTCTGTGCGCAACGGGTGTGTGTTTTTGTACGAGCTGATCGACGCCGATCGATTACCTGCAGTTGGACGCTGTGATAGTGTGTTACATCGAGCGGCCCAATTTCGTGGCTGGCGAGCTCGGCAGACTTGGCGAGCTCGGCAGACTTGCCGAGCTCCGCGAGCGCGACGCGCCATGGGACGGAGTCGTTCGCCTCGAGTTCGTCGCGAAAATCCTTGGCGATTGCTGCACGTTGACACTGCACGCACGGCTTGCCAGTTCCAAAAGGATTGCAAATCGGCGCGACAAAAAGCGGCCGATTGTCTGTGGTGACGCAAGCGCGCGCACGCACACACGCATACATTGCAATTGGTACTGCTCCCGTCGCGACGCACGTACCGCTGTCGCCACGTCGCTGCAAGTGCTCGTCGAAAAACGCAAAATCATCAACCTCAACAAGGCTCATTCGAGGTAAAACTTGGTGCGTTTGAGAGCACGCTCCGTGTGCGTTTACTCGCTGTCGGAAACGTCCATGTCTTTGACGTCTCTGATCGTTGTCTGTTGTGCGCGCTCTCGCAGCGCCTGTGCTCGTTGCATCATCGACGAAGCCGGTCGTTGTCGCTCGGCTGGCGTCGGCGGTGCCGCCGCCTCTTCTTCTGATGACTCTGTTTCTGTTGTTGTCGACGAAGACGATGTCGATGTCGATGATAGATCTTCTGCCGTTTCGATGGCGAGACCGGCAAATTCGCTGATTGCGATTGTCGCCGCGCGTGCGCTAATGCCGCGTCGAAGCGACGACGAATTGGCGCGCGGCAGACTCGACACTGGCGTGGCTGGACTCAACACCGGCCGCGGTCGCAAGCGCTGCTGTGTTTTGCGATTCTCGGCGCGTCGTCGCATGCGACGCAGCTGCACTTGGCCGTGCTCCATCTTGGCCTTGCCGGGCAGCACTGCGAGCGCGGCGTCGGCGTCGACGAGCGAGACGTGCAGCGCCAACAGGTGGTTGATGATCACGTCGATGTCGCGACCGTCGACCTTGTAGATCTCGTTCTCGAGATAGTGAAGAAACTTGAGCGCGCCCTTGAACAATTCGATGACGCCGTTGAACATGATCCGGTCCCAGAGACGAAAGAGCGTCTCGTACGGCACGTAGCCGACGTAGAGACACATGAACATCGGCGTCGCGTAGATTTCGATCGGAATGCCGTTGCGCAGAAAGAAGTTGTGCAGCTCGGGCAGCTTCTTGCTCACGTAGTAGCCGAGCACTTCGATGTCGGCGCGCGTGCCCGACAGCTCGCGGTCGTAGCAGTCGGGCATCAGGCCGATCACAAAGTCGAGCATCCAAAACGCCTCTTCGTCGCTGAAATCGAGCAGCAGAAAGACCATCGCCAACAGACTCATCGACTGCGCGTAGCCGACGCGCCGATTGTGCCGCGCGTAGCAGCGCAGCACGTTGCGCAGGCGCGCCTCCTTGCGCCCGTCCATGTGCCGGTTGTTGCGAAACGTGCGCACGACGTCGAGCTCGATCTGGTTGCGCGCCGAGTTGCTCTCTTCGTTGTCGCCGCGTGCGTTCAGCAGACTCTCGTAGAGGCCGGCGTTGCGCACCAGCGTCTCGCCGACGCCGCTCGCCTGCAGCCACATCGCGCGCCGCGAATCGGGCGGCAAGCCCTGCCGAAACAGCGTCGCCGCGTGCAGATCAAAGTACGGCTCGTGCAGGCTGCTCAGAATCGCCGCGTACTCGCGTCGCCGCTTCTCGTTCTCGTGCACGCGCAGCTCGCGCCAATTCATGTAGTCGTCGAGCAACTCGGCCGGGATGCGAAAGCCGTAGCGATCGTGCGCGCAGTTGACGTCAAACAGATCGACCGCGCCCGAGCCGCGCCGCCGCGGCGTCGTCATTGGCGAGTCGAGTTTCGCCAGATAGACAGATGTGTTGAGCGACGACGACACCGGCAAGCTCAGCGTTGGCACAGACGTCGACGCGACGCCTCTGCTGCCACTCATTGTTTGCGCTGTGGTGCCGGAAGTACCAAAGAAAAAAGCGGTTTTCATTTTCTTCGTCGGCTATTTTTAGGCGGACATATGGTTTATCGCTCTTAAGCAGCTCGTTGGCATTGAAACCCACACGAAGGCCAGTCTCCCATTCGACTATAAAGTACACAGAATTGTCGTGTGCCAAGTAAAATCCGACGACTTTCATGGCAAGGTCGTCGCACTTGGTGCGGACAATGTCGCCAATTTGGAATTTGCATTCCGGAATTTGGATCGCAGTCCGCTTCAAGTCAAACTTGCAGTCATAAACACCGTCTCTCGTCAGTTCTTGCGAAATAAGCATAGCTGGACCGTGGGGAGTTTGCACCATGTCGCCGACATTGAACCCAAACGTTGTCATTATTTGTTGGTTTTTTTTAATCCGCGGTGAGGGCGGTGTGCTGTCGGTGGGGAGGGGGGGGGGATTGGTCGGGGGGTCCCGACACCCCCCAACCACGACTTTTTCGATTTGAGCCTAGCCCTTCAAAACCTGTGAAAAACCCATATGCAAAACCTCTAAATCCAAAGTTTGAGGCCGATCGGACAACTTTTATTTTTTTGAAACTATTTTTTTAAACTATTTCAAATCTGACCTCCCAGGGAGAAGCACCCTAACGAAATAGTTTAAAATTTTTTCAGATTTTTCAAAGTGTCCGGATTTGATCCTAAGCGTCATGATATTAGGTTTTATACCCATGTTTTGAAGAGATCCAAAGTGGCGAGGCTGAAAAAGTTGACGGGAGGGTCGCACGGGGTGGGGTGGGTC
>Ga0116161_1001772_pt1 | contig 21575 bp, 21 predicted proteins | sample AD_JPNAS3_MetaG_FD_89877 | JGI IMG/M metagenome (GOLD analysis project Ga0116161, IMG submission 89877) | Active sludge microbial communities of municipal wastewater-treating anaerobic digesters from Japan - AD_JPNAS3_MetaG | ecosystem: Engineered > Bioreactor > Anaerobic > Digestate | place... | reverse complement strand
TGCTTTTTATTTACTCAATGCAGATCAACCCGCAGCAGCACTCAGAGCTTATGGAAGGGCTTTTGTTAAAAATCCGTCTGTCGTCGTCAAAGATTGGCGGCGGGTTGCTTTCGCACTGCTGAGCCCATTAAAGCTCAACGCCTTGAGAGACCGTTATTTAGAGAAACGAAAACAGCATTTCATTTAGACAGAAAGCAGCAGATCAAAAATGGCTAAACCCAGGAGACACAAATTTTTTCAGGAGCATCGATATTGGGTCTGGTTAATGCTTGCCCTGGTGTTTTTCTTTGGCCTGGTGGGGCGCTTCTATGATTTTGACGACCCACCCCTGGATTTTCATCCGACCCGGCAACTGCATTCGATGTTGATTGCCAGGGGTATGTATTATGAGGGTTTGGAGGATGCACCGCCTGAACAGCGGGAGCTGGCTGTCCACCAGTGGAAATCAGAAGGCCAAATTGAACCGCCGATTATGGAACGCTTATCAGCATGGGGTTACCGCCTGTTCGGCACGGATGATTTACGAATCCCCAGGTTTTTATCGATCTTCTTTTGGACGATAGGTGGGATTGGCTTGTTTTGCTTAATGCGTGAATTGGTCGGAGAAAAAGGTGCGATTCTCGGATTAGCTTATTATATGGTGATGCCTTTCCCACTCTATGCGAGCCGTTCATTTCAGCCGGAGTCATTGATGACGGCTGCGATCATCTTCTCGTGGTGGACAATTGTCAGGTGGTCGAAGAATAAGAATTGGCTCAATGCGGTGATTGCCGGCATCACGGCGGGTTTGGCGAGCTATGTCAAGTCGCCGGCTGTCTTTTTTGTTGCCCCAGCTTTGATCGCGATTGTGGTTACGGATCAAAAGTTGATCAAGACCCTGACCAATCGCCAGGTGTTTCTCATCGCGGGGTTAGCTGTCCTGCCGGCATTGATTTATCATATTGATGGGATGTACATCTCCGGTTTTCTGCAAAATCAAACCAGCTTTAGGGTATTTCCTGATTTGTTGAAAGACCCCTTTCATTATCTGCAATGGAAAGATGTGATCAACAGCACGCTGGGGATTGAATTCTTTTTATTCAGCATTGCAGGAGCTCTGGTGATTAAAAACAAACCCTATCGGGTCATGGTTTTGAGCATCTTTGTGGGCTATTTCCTGTACGGCATGGTTTTTTCATATCATATTGTTACCCATAATTACTATCAAATCCCATTGACCCCCGTAATAGGCATTGGGTTGGCTGCTTGTGCGGCTGTGTTGATCGAAAAATTGCCCGGCAAAAAGACTTTTGGGCTGGCTGTGCTCACAGGGCTGACGTTTTTCTGGATGGCATTTAATTTCTGGGACGCAAGAATGAACCTCAAGCACGCCAGGTATCACGACCAGCCGGGTTTTTACGCTGCCCTGGGTGAGAAACTGCGAGATTATTCGGTAATTTCCATCACCCCCGATTATGGGTATCGCCTGGCATATTGGGGATGGAAACCAACGAAAAATTGGATGTCGATGGGTGATTTTGGGATGCGAGAATTGGCAGGGATGGACCTCGATAAAAACGCGTTATTTGCAGAAGCCCTGGAAGGAAGAGAGTTGTTCCTGGTCACGAATTTTGCTGAATTTGAGCGCCAGGCTGATGTGAAGGAAATCTTGCTGGAAAATTACCCCATTTTTGAAGAGGGTGATGGTTTCCTGATATTTCTGTTGAGGTAAACCACCGCATTCATAAAAGAAATTAAAAAGACTACCGTTTTGCAGAGTCAGCGTGGAGGGGTCGTCTGCTCTGGATTTCTTTGCGCATAATCAGGCTACCTGCGGAAATCAAGCTTGCCGTAACCCAGGGATAGGGGAAGGCAAAAGTGTCGACGCTGAATCCTTCTACCAGGTATGCCAGGATGAAGAATTTTCCAGCCATCCCCACTATTTGCAGGAGGGCGTCATCGCTTTTTTGAATGAACGTGCTGTTTCGCCACAGCAGGTACAGCCAGGTTAAGTAAACACTCAATCCAATAAAGCCTGTTTCTGCCAGCAGTCTGATCCATAAAGACTTGGTGTTCATCAAGGAAACCGACTGGTATAAAATATTGCGCACTTCAAAAGACCCATAACCCAGGCTGTTGATTCGATCAATCATGTAGAAACCAGCGTTGCCCAAACCAACGCCAAAGGGATAATCAGCAAAGATCCTCCACCCCCCAAACCAATAAATGGTGCGTTCCATGAAGGCTAATCCACGTGAAAACAGGATAATGTCTGTTTCAGAGGTGGGCAGTTTCTTTAATGTGTTTGTCGAAAACAGGTCAATGATCAGTTGAAAACGGGCATCTTGTTGGCTGGCGATTTTGATGAAGATCGCTGCTGCACTGATCAGAATGATGAGTGTCAGAGTGATTAAAGCGAGGGTTAAACCCGTTCGGAACAGGGTTGTGTCACTGACTTTGAACCTCTTGTGGTTGATCAGCCAGGTATTAATTTTGTCAAACAGCCGTCTGGTCAACTGAATTCCAAAATAGAGCAGCATCACAATCAATGCCAGCAGACCGATACGAGGAAAACTGAACATAAAGACGGTCATCCCCGCTAATAACAAAACATCTTCAACAATAAATCGCCACAGCTTGATTGAAAAAAGTGATTTTCGTTGAAAGACGGCGGATAACCATAAGGGGAGGAGCACCAGGGTGAAAATCAGCACATACCACGAAGGTTCGTAAGCCAGCGCCGTTAATCGATTGGTGAAAAGCATGCCTGGCTGTTGAAAAACAAGCACAGATTTGATGTGGGTCAGCCAGGCAGGGAAATTTTGTACACTGCCAGAACGATGTAAGACGATAATTTCCATCACCGACCAGAGGATCAACCCCATGCCGCCGATATAAATGAATAACACAGCTTGCTGTAGCGCCGATCTTTGGCGCAGATAGGCAGACAGGGTGGCATAGAAGCTGAGCCCAATCGCTAATGTGAGCAGAGCCCGCAGGCTTTGATCGAAAAAAGTTCTGTCGCGCACATAAAACCCATCAAGGAAATATGCAGAAGCTGAACTGATGACGGCAACGATTATAAAATAGAAAATGGCCATCATATCTTTGGGGAAGGAACCATGGCGGAGTAAATAAGGGATCAACCAGATCAGGACGAGGCCGAACAAGGGCAGGGCTGAAAAGGGCGCCACCAGTGACCCGGTTATCCGGGTAAGAAATGGCACACTTGTTAATGGCAGACCAATTAATACCAGGGCGAGAAGAAGGGTGCAGAGGCCCTGGTAAAACCGGTTGCTGGTGATCCGAGACAGCATGGTTTTTGATTAACCTTGTTTAGCGCTTGTGAAAAAGCGGTAGCGCATATCGACCAGCAGAATCCCCAGGCACAACCCGATGATTGTCCCGGCCAATACCAGGGTATTCCTGTTCTGGTAAAGGGGTCGATTGGGTAAGCTGGCCTGTGCAATCAAGCTCGACAGCACAAATGGCTCGATTTTGTTGTCTGCCTGTTCCTGTTCTAATTGGCTCATTGTGATTTCAGCCCAGTAATTGACCACTGATTGGGCGATTTGGGGATCTTCGTGACGGAAGCGGAGATACCAGCGGTCATGCAGCCTTTCAACAGCCATGTTTTTTCCGAAAGTGCCGGCTTCGAGGTTTGGATCAAGCGATTGCGCATAGGCGAGAGCATTGTTCCTCACCTGGAAGATGATCCTTTGGACTGACGAGAGCGCCAGGTCAAGATCATACTGTGTCATTTCCAGGGGCTGCCCTCTCTCGTTAACAAGGTTTGCGAAGTTGATTTGACTGTAATCGATCGTTGAAGAAAAAATGGCTTCTGCCTCGTATTTTGGAGGTTTGAGATATGAGAAAGCCAGGCCCAATATGCCAAAGATCCCCGCCCACAGGACAATTTTCCACCAATTATTGAGCAGGTGATTGATGGTCTGGATCGGGTAAAATTCATCTTGAGGATTGTTTGGTTCCATTGATTGTTTTTCCTTTAGAGACGGCTAAAATTATAACACATCGTCCTGTTCAATGGAAAACAGTGATGGATGACGGTTTATTGAAACACCTTGAAAGAATTTTTTACCGATGGCAAGTTGTGTGGGTCTGACCAGGCCTTGCTTGCATGTTGAAAGTGGACAGTAACCATTATGGACTTTGGTGAAACTCCAGTATAATTATGGCGATTAAACAACGGGAACGGATTTCCCCCACTTAATGGTTTCAACCCAGGTCATAGACTTCATGCAACCAACGATCAGCATCATTACACCCTCCTTTAATCAAGCACGCTATCTGCCCAGGACGATCGAATCGGTATTGACCCAGGATTATCCCAATATTGAATATATCCTGATGGACGGCGGATCAACGGATGGCAGCCTGGAGATCATCCAGAACTATGCGGATCGTCTGGCTTACTGGGAATCAAACCCTGACAGGGGGCAGACCGATGCAATCAACAAAGGCTTTGCTCGAGCAACCGGAAAGTACCTGGCCTGGCTGAATTCAGATGACGTTTACTTGCCGGGCGCGCTTATGGAAGCCGTGAAATTCCTGGAGAATCACCCCGAAGCCGCGATGGTTTACGGAGACTGCACTTTTATCGATGCCCAGGATCGAGAAATCGGGCGCTTTCCGGCAGCACAGACGAATATTCAACGTTTACGGCGGGGATATGTACACATTCCCCAGCAGGCATCGTTTTTTAGGGCTGACCTGTGGCGAAAGGTCGGACCGCTGGACCCCAGTTTTTATTTTGCCATGGATTATGACCTGTGGGTGCGTCTGGCCAAAGAAGCGCCACTGATTTACCTGCCCGGGCAGGTTTGGGCCAGTTTTCGACTGCATGGCGACGCAAAAACCATTGCTGCTGACGATCGCTGCTGGCCGGAGATGCTGCGCGTGCACTATCGGGAGGGCGGGCATCCCCTGGCGCCGATTGTGCTAAAATATCAACTGCGCAAACTAGCAGCGCCGGTGATTAATTGGCGCCGACAGCGTATGTTTCGCTGCCCGGCGCGTGGCGAGATGGAATAATTTACACATTCACCTACCCGTTTGATGCTTAAAAGTGCTTAAAAAGACTGCAGGAGGTAGCTTATGATGAACATGAAAGACAACCGATCACTGAACCAGGCAAAAGAAGGGTTTTTCAGCGATTTATACCAAAACATACGTCTGATCATTCGTTTAATGGGCGATTCACGCGTGAATCTCCTGTTTAAAGCATTGCCAGTTGGCGCATTGATTTACCTGGTGGTTCCTTATGATCTTTTACCGATCAATCCGCTGGACGATGCGTTGGTGGTCTGGGCGGGTTGTGCGTTGTTTTTAGAATTGTGCCCGGAGGATGTGGTTACAGAACACCGAAAGGCGCTGCAGGAAAAAGGTAAGATAAAAGAACAACCCCGTACGGTGATAGATGGGGAGTTTAAAGAACCTCACTGATTTCCTTGTGAATGAAAGTCATGATTGAACCGCGGACGCCTGATCTTGATTGGCTTAGAAAACCAAGTTTTGTCATCAGAGTTCAGGAGCGCTATTTTGGAGACAAAAGTGGGTGTGTTATAATCTGTATAAAGATTAGCAGTAACTGTTTTGCTGCCTTTGGAGGTTAAAATATGGCTTATCGAGATTGGAAAGTAATTAAGGCCGCTTATTGTGAACACGCCGGCGAGGAAGTTTATTTGGAGGCTGACATCGTCTACCCGGCGACTTTTTTGCCGGAGCAAGCGCCGCGCATCCTGGCACATCGCTGCTCGCGAGGTTTAGCATGCAATAGTTTTTCTCAACCGGGTTGCTGCTGGTCGGGCACGAACCCGAATTATGACCCCTTCAAAGCGCCTAAATCAGCTAAACGATCCGAGTAATACAGATACGCTCTGTAACGATTTAAAAACGCCCGTTTGGGCGTTTTGTTTTTAAGTGTGCTGGTGGATGCTAAAAAGGCGCTAAACGAAACGACTATCCAATCACGCCCAAATCTCGACCGACACGAGCAAAGGCTTGCAATGCTTGTTCAAGATCTTCTCGAGAATGGGTTGCAGAAATCATCACCCGGATGCGCGCCAGGCCAACGGGCACTGTGGGAAAGCCCAGAGCCATGGCGAAGACATTTTCCTCGTACAATCGGCGGCTGAATTCCCTGGCCAGGGTGACATCGCCCAGCATAACCGGGGTGATGGGAGTCATGGTCTTACCGGTATCAAAGCCAAGGTTCAACATCTCCTCTTTGAAAAAGGCTGCGTTAGCCCACAGTCGATCGACCAGCTCGGTGGATTCCTCAAGAATATCGATAGCGGCCAGGGTTGCAGCCACATCAGGGACCGTCACTGCCGAGGAGAACAAGAAGGGGCGTCCTCGTTGCCTTAACCATTCAATGATGCGGGCATTACCGGCCACCACACCCCCAACAACGCCAAAAGCCTTGGAGAAGGTGCCGACCTCTACATCGACCCGACCATGTAATTTGAAATGATCCACAATCCCGCGCCCGCCTTCACCCAGCACACCCTCGCCGTGAGCGTCATCAACCATCAGCATCAGGTCATGGGCTTCAGCGATATCGGCAATTTTGTCCAGGGGTGGATAGTCTCCATCCATCGAGAAAACACCATCGGTGATGATCAATCCCCGGCGGTAGCTTCCGGCGTGCTTTTTGATTTTCGCTTGCAGATCAGCCGGGTCGGCGTGGTCGTAACGGGTGATGGTTGCCCCCGAAAGGCGGCTGCCGTCGATGATGGAGGCATGGTTGAGCTCGTCGGAAAAGATCATATCGCCCTTTCCGACCAGTGCGGGAATAGAGCCTGTGTTGGCAGAAAAGCCCGACTGAAAGGTAATGGCGTCCTGCACACGCTTGAAGGCGGCCATACGTTGTTCTAATTGCAGGTGCAAATCCATGGTGCCGGCAATCGTACGCACAGCGCCCGGACCCAGCCCGTACTGCTGCATCGCTTGCTGTGCAGCAGCGACCACCCGCGGATGATTGGCCAGACCCAGGTAGTTGTTTGAGCAAAAATTAAGAACGTGTTTCCCATCGACCACCAGCCAGGCGCCCTGGGGCGAGCTGAGCGTGCGGATTTTGTTGTACAGGCCAGCATCCTGCAGATTTTGCAGTTCTTCTTCGATCCATTTCAGTTTTTGAGACATGATTCCCTCGCAGTTATAGGTGATGTTTACGGGGTTATTATACAATGAGTTAATGGTGAATGGCGCGTCGTGAAAAGGAATTTCATGTTTGGCGCTTCGAAATGAGGCATTATGGAATTTGGCTTACAAGTTTGATCCAGCTACGATCAGCTTTCAGCATGCTCAATTCCACGAATTAAGGTATTATATAATTTTAGAAATGCCCTGATTAAGAATGGATGATTAAGCCTATGCGCGATGAGATCTCCCCTGAAATATTTGCAAAATTAGCCGACCTGGCTGCCTTTCGCTTTAATCCCGAAGAAGCAGAGTACCTGAGGATGGAACTCAATCAGCAGCTAAAGGCGATCCGGCAGTTAGAAACACTTGCCCTGGATGTGGACGTACCCCTGGTGCCGCGTGGGGTGACATACACAGCCGAATCCCGTCCACCCCTCAGGCCGGATGTTTGGGTGCCCTTTGAAAACCCTGAAGAAATATTGAACCAGGCGCCCGAGGTGGAAGACGGTTATTTGATTGTGCCCGATATCCCTCACAGAGAACTGGATTGAACGCCATGTCCCTGACAGATCAATCTGCTTTTGATATTGCCCATAAAATACAACGAGGTGAGCTGGCTGCAGTTGACGTGCTGGATGCAGCCCTGGAACGCATTGCTGCGGTGGATGGGAGGCCGGGTGCGCTGGATTACGGCCCACTTACACAAGAGGATCAAACCAAGGTACACGCTTTCATCACCCTGACGGCTGACCGGGCGCGCCAGAAGGCTGAACGGGTGGATGCCCGGATTAGCTCCGGAGAAGACGCCGGCGCGCTGGCAGGCGTACCGATTACCATCAAGGACCTCTTCTGCCTGAAGGGTGTGCCTACCACGGCAGCATCACGCATATTATCGAATTTCGTGGCACCTTATACCGCCACCGCGATCGAGCGCCTTGAGGATGCCGGTGCGGTGGTGTTGGGGAAGGTCAACATGGACGAGTTCGCTTATGGCTCTTCGAACGAATCTTCGGCGTTTAAACCCACGACCCGCAATCCCTGGGACCTGACACGGGTGCCGGGCGGTTCTTCCGGGGGGTCTGCTGCGGCTGTGGCTTCGGGGCAGGGGTGCCTTTCGGTGGGGACGGATACGGGTGGATCCATCCGTCAGCCAGCAGCGTATTGCGGCGTGGTGGGTCTCAAGCCGACCTATGGGCGCATCTCGCGCTATGGAGTGATCGCCTTTGCCTCTTCCCTGGACTGCCCGGGACCCCTGGCGCGCAACGTGCGCGATGCAGCCCTGATGCTCTCGGTGATGGCGGGCGCCGACACTCGCGATAGCACGGCGGTCAGGCTTCCTGTGCCGGATTACCTGGCAGGTATAGACCGGGGCGTGAAAGGCATGCGCATTGGGCTTTCTAAGGATTATCTGCAGATTTCCTACCCTGACCCGGATACTGGCGAAACGATTATGGAAGACCTGCCCGCTGAAATCCGTAACATGACGCTGCGCGCCGCTGAAACTTTGGCGGCTGAAGGGGCGGAGATTGTAGAAAACGTTCCCATGCCCAACAGCATTTATGGAATACCGGCGTATTTTGTCATCAGCCGGGTTGAGGCATCTTCCAACCTGCACCGTTTTGACGGGGTTAAATACGGCTACCGTGCCCGGGCAAGCGGTGGTGATTTGGCCGAGTTGTACCGGCTGACCCGCGCGGAGGGCTTTGGCTTGGAACCCAAGCTGCGTGTATTGATGGGGATGTACATGAGCGGCGGGCAGCTCAGCCTGCAGTATTTCCAGCGTGCACTCCAGGCGCGCAGCATGATCCGGGCAGATTTTGAAACCGCGTTCGATCCGGATGGGCCATATCGGCTGGATGTCCTGCTGACGCCTACAGCGCCTACCCCGGCCTTTAAAATGGGCGATTTTTACGGCGATTCGACGTTAATGCAGTATTCTGACCAGTTGACGGTGTCTGCCAACCACGCCGGTGTGCCGGCGCTCTCGATCCCGGGCGGCCTTTCAGCGGAGGGACTGCCGATGGGTCTGCAATTGATTGGACCCGATTTTGCCGAAGCGACCCTGTTTCGGGCGGGATATGCCTTCGAGCAGGCGACTGCGGATGCCGATTGGCGGGCTGTGAAACCGTGCGTGCTGGCGGAGGTGGAATGATGAACCCCCTCGCTGTTCCTGATCAACACCGCAATAAGGATGGGCTTATGGCAGATTTTGAAGCCGTCATCGGACTGGAAACCCATATTCAATTGAACACGGTTACCAAGATCTTTTGCAGTTGCAAAGCCGATTCATGGCAAGACCCGCCAAACACGAATATCTGCCCGGTGTGTGCGGGTTTGCCGGGTGTGCTGCCCGTGTTAAACGAAGCAGCGGTTTACAAGGGTGCGCTGCTGGCGGCAGCGATGCACGCCGAGATACGGCTGGTTTCCTATTTTGACCGCAAGAATTATTTCTACCCCGATTTGCCAAAGGGATACCAGATCTCGCAATTTGACCTTGCCCTGGGTGACGGCGGTTACCTGGATGTGACGATGCCGGGTGGGTTTGTTAGACGGGTGAACATCACCAAGCTGCACCTTGAAGAAGATGCCGGTAAGACCAAGTACGAAGGCGGGCAGCGTCTGGTGGACTTCAACCGCTGCGGTGTCCCCCTGGTGGAAATGGTGACCGAACCCGACCTGCGCTCTGCTGACGAAGCCGCGCAGTACCTGATCCGGCTGCGACAGCTCTTACGCTGGCTAGGTGTTTCCGAAGCTGACATGGAAAAGGGCCATCTACGCTGTGATGCCAACGTGTCGATCAGGACGGCTGGCAGCACCTATCTGAACACCAAGACAGAGATCAAGAATGTCAATTCGATCGAGGCTGTACGGGCGGCGATCAACATGGAGATCGAACGGCAGGTATCGCTGGTGCAGGCCGGTGGGCAGGTTGAATCCTGGACGTTGGATTGGGATGAAACCCGGCAACGTTTGAATAAAATGCGCTCTAAAGAGACGGAAGCGGATTATCGTTACTTCAGGGAACCGGACCTGCTCCCCCTGGAACTGACATCCGAATGGCGCGACGCTGTGATTCAAAACCTGCCTGAACTCCCCCTTGAGCGACAGTTGCGTTTTATGACCCGTTACCAGTTGCCAGAATATGACGCCGATATCCTCACCGCAGATCGTCCAATCGCAGACTATTATGAAGCAGCTTTAACCGCATATGGGACCGACCCGAAGATCCTCTCGAACTGGATTATGAACGAAGTGTTGCGGATGCAAAATGAGCTGGGGCTCAGCGCCGATGCGCTGACCCTCACTCCCGAATACCTGGCTGAGGTGATCAGGCTGGTCGACGCGGGCACCATCAACGCCGCGACGGGCAAGGCTTTGCTGGTGAAGGTGCAGCAAAGCGGCCAGCCGCCGCAGGCAATCGTGGCAGCGGAGGGCCTGTCTCAGGTGAGCGATGATAGCGCCTTGCAATCGGTAATTGACGCTGTTCTGGCTGCCCATCCGCAGGAGGTTGAATCCTACCGCGGCGGCAAGGAGGGTTTGTTTGGCTGGTTTATGGGTCAGGTGATGCGCCAGACACGCGGTCAGGCTGACCCAGCAAAAACAAGGGCGCTGCTGCAAAAAGCGTTGCAGGGAAAGCGTTGAGGGAGCAGTTGATTGACCAAATGATTTGAGTGACGTAAAATAATACAACCTTGCGGGCGTCGCCAAGTGGTAAGGCATCAGCCTTCCAAGCTGACATTCGTGGGTTCGAGTCCCATCGCCCGCTTTTTACCAAACGCTTCCGTTGCATAGAACGGAGGCGTTGTTTTTATAGAATGTCAGAATCAAAAACCCAAAATAGTACGTCAGTTTCGAACAAATTAGTAACCCCACTTTCTGACCTTGTCCTCTCTTGCCAGGCGGTGATGGGCACGCCCAGGACCATTGTTAGTATCTGGTTAAGTCGTGCAAATTGCGTTTTGGCAGCCTTGCTTTTTATTTGTTCTATCAGGTGAATTTTCACATTTCAGAAATTGTTTTCCGGGTTTTACCCCCGGCGCTTCCCCTAAAGCGGGGACGATATAGTTTTATAAATTACTAAACAATTTGTTATTAATGTAATTCATGTTCCAAGAAGGAAGGCCGTATATACTAAGAAGCGTGTTGGTGGTGCTCAATAAATCATTTATGATATACTGAAATTCATCATTAAATGAATGACCAGCAAAGGTTCTGCAATGATTTCAGATTTTTCGCAATCAGAGTTACTCCGATACTCAAAACAGATCCTGCTGCCCCAGGTTGGCATTGACGGTCAAAGAAAGTTAAAGCAAGCGTCGGTGTTGATCATCGGCGTTGGTGGGTTGGGCTCTCCCATCAGTCTTTATCTAGCTGCAGCGGGCATCGGGCGAATCGGGATTGTCGATCCTGACCGGGTGAGCCTGTCAAATTTGCAGCGGCAGGTTTTATACAGTTTCAACACGGTAGGGGAAATGAAAGTTGAGGCTGCCAAACAGCGCTTAACGGGCTTAAACTCCTGTTGTCAGATTGATATTTTCCCTGTGGCTTTTACATCTGAAAACGCCAAAGAAATCGCTGAGGGTTTTGACATCCTTGTGGATGGGACGGATAACCTGACCACGCGCTACCTGATCAATGATCTGTGCGTGCGGACTGCCCGGCCGTTTGTGTTTGGCGCAATTCAAGGATTTGATGGGCAGATGGCGTTGTTTGATTCTCGGATCGGGCCCTGTTATCGCTGTGTGTTTGGCAGCCCCCCGCCATCTGATCACATCCCCCTACCTGCTGACAGCGGTGTTTTTGGGGTGTTGGCCGGGTTGGTAGGGTTGCTGCAGGCTGCGGAGATCCTTAAAATTATTCTCGGTATTGGTGAAACACTGGGCGGGAAATTGGTGTTGATCAACAGTCTGACCGCAGAATTTGACCACATCGAAGTCCTGAAAGACCCAAGCTGCCCTGTTTGTGGAGAAAACTCCGAAATAAAGGCGCGAACTTGATCGTCCGCCAACCTTTTGTGAAGTTGAGACATCGATACCTCCAGTTTCTGAGTTATCTACCCAATCATGCATCTTTTGTGATGATTTTAACGGTTCACTTTTCAGCTTTAAACGGTTTACTTTTTAAGTTTAAATAGTTCACTTTTGAAGTTTAAATGACAAAGCGCACTTTCGATTGACTATCAACCCTGTTACTGGTATAAAACATTGAGGCTGTTTGTAAACCTTACATCCTCACGCCTCCTAAAAATGTCACTATGCCTGAAAGGAGAAACGGAAATGAAGAATAAATCCCCTATCATCAAAGTCAATATCTTGGTTTGTTTTCTGGTTATATTGCTGTTATCAGCGTGCAGCCCAGGCAAGCCCATGCAGAATGTGAGGGAAGATGAATCCACTGCGGTTGATGTCCCAGCCGATCCCCCCACAGAAAGCGAGCGCCAGCCACCTTCTGATAAAGTCGTTTGGATGGAAGACATGGTTTACCCTGGAGCAGAATTTTTGCTTGAAGTGGATGGGATTGGCGGACCGATGAATCCATGGCGATTTTATACGGTACCCAATGCCAGCGGGGAAAAGTTGGCTGAATATTACAAACAGCAGCTCTACTGGTTTGATGTTGAACATGATGAAATTGTTGATGGAATCAGATACCTGGGTTTGGCACATCCTGAGCCTATGGATTTTATGGACGGTATTGAGGATATTGAGGAGATGCAAGAAATCTCGAAAGCCATGGATGGATATTTACTGAGTTTAGAGGTTACCCATTCTAATGTCGGTTATGAATGGACCCGCTTGAGTTTTGCTGCTGCCGCGCACGATATCGCTGACCAGATCCCTCCAAACACAACCATCATCATTCTGGAGTATTATAAGGATTTGTACCACCTATTTGATTTTTAACCTGCCCCTGAATTGGCTGGTGTAACATTTTTTCTGTAAAAGCATAAAAATGAAGATCACACTATCCTTTCAAAAGTTAGCCCAACAACCAGGAAGAGATAAATAAAGTCTCCAAGAATGAAATTACATTAACAAGTGAATAACTGGAAGAACTGGCAGCCTGGCACAACAGGCGATTTCGTCCATCTGTAATTGGATGCGCGTTATGAAAAAGTCAGCAGTGAGAGCATTCCACAGAAAAAAGTTCATCTGAAAAGGATCGATTATGGAGAATGGTTGCAAGCAGATGTGCCTGCTCTCCATTTGTGCCACTCAGGAAGACCTTGGGCGAAGATTTTGAAGGACATTCTTCATCCAAAAGGAGTTCTCTAATTGCTTGGATATATGGAAATTCTTGACAGAAACGAACCCATACAATTGTTTGACAAATAGATTGAAATATGATAACCTGGTAACAAGTTAAATTAAAAAACACTGACTAAGCGACTCCGATTCAGCCTGACCTACCGGGTTATGTTGAACGATACGGTATTGTGAGCAATTGCAATGCCCGCCATTGCGCAAAGGAGTTATTCCTCGTCAATTCGAGGAATAACTCCTTTTTTATTCACAAAGACTTGTTCTACGAAATTATCAATTGAAAAAACATTTTGTTCGTCAATAACTAATATCTTTATCAAATTAAAGGAGGCAAAAATGTGGTTTTTAAGAATAAATATGAAAGATCGAACGCATCAATTAACAGAAGTTCCGGAAAAATATAAAAAGCTGGCTGGACGGTCGCTCACATCGAACTTGATCGCCGATGAAGTTCCCCCGCTGGCGCATCCCCTTGGCCCGAACAACAAGCTGGTGTTTTCACCCGGCTTTGTGACGGGAACGTCTGCGCCGTCATCCTCGCGCATCTCTGTTGGCGGAAAATCGCCACTGACAGGGGGCATCAAGGAATCAAATGCGGGAACACCCTGGGCATGGAAGCTCGGCAGGATGCGCATCAAGGCCCTGATCGTGGAGGGGCAACCGGAGGATAAAGGAGAATTCTGGGGTTTGGTGATTGGCCTGGATAAAGAAACAGGACAACCGACGCTTGAATGGTTTGACGCCACAGAATTTACCGGGCAGGATGCGTATGACGTCTATCCCATGGTTTTTAAAAAGTTTGAGGGCCGAAGGGTTTCTGTTTGCGGGATTGGTATGGCCAGTGAACATGCTTATGGCAACGCTGGTGTGATTTTCGAAGATATGTCGCAGAATCCCAGCCGGTTTGCAGGACGGGGTGGATTGGGTTCAGTGATGGGCAGCAAAGGACTCAAATTTATCCTGTTGGATGACGCCGGGGCGCCGGGCGTAGAAATCGCTGATAAGGAGCTGTTTGATGAAGGTCGCAAAAAGTTGGCGGCGGCATTAAATGAACATGCCATTACCAAACCTAAAGGCGGACTCAATACCTACGGGACGGCAGTTCTGGTTAACATCTTGAATGAAGCAGGCGGTTTACCGACCCGGAATTTCTCCAGAGGACGCTTTGAAAATGCTGCCAAGATCGCCGGCGAAGCTATTTTCGATGGTGTTAAAGAACGATTGGGTGAGGAAAGGTACAATCACGCCTGTAGTCCTGGGTGCATCATCCGCTGCTCGAATACCTGGTATCGAAAAGATAAAAGCGAGCATGTTTCCTGCGTGGAGTACGAATCAGATTGGGCGTTTGGCGCCAACCTTGAGATTGACGATCTGGATACGATTTCTGAATTGGTCAAACTGTGCAACGGCTATGGCCTTGACACGATTGAAACCGGGGTGACCCTCGGTGTTGCCATGGAAGCCGGCGTGCTGCCCTTCGGAGACGGCGAGGCTGCTATTGAGATGGTGCACAAGATGGGTAAAGGCGAGCCAATCGGTCGCATTTTGGGCAGTGGCACCGGCACAGCTGGTAAGATTCTGGGTGTGGTCCGAACGCCTGCAGTCAAAGGTCAGGGAATGCCTGCCTACGAGCCACGCGCGGTCAAAGGGATTGGGATAACCTATGCCACATCCACGATGGGCGCTGATCACACCGCAGGGTACACGATCGCCCCGGAAATCCTTGCTGTCATGGATGATCTGGACCCGCTTTCAAAAGAAGGAAAAATTGCCCTCAGCCGGGCCTTCCAGGCCACGACGGCGTTTATCGATACCAGCGGGCATTGCCTGTTCATTGCGTTCGCCATCCTGGATATCGCCAGTGGCTACCAGGGGATGATCGACGAGGTCAACGGTGTGCTGGGGACGAAATGGACGGCTGATGACATCCTTGAATTAGGAACCGAAGTGCTGCGTGTTGAACGCAAATTCAACGAGGCAGCGGGTATCGGGAAACAGGCTGACCGCATACCAGAGTTTATGCATACAGAACCGCTTCCACCGCATAATGTCGTCTTTGAAATTGATGAGGAAACTTTAGATAAAGTTTATGGTGAGCTGTAGAACATCTGGTAGAAGGCTCATAAAGGTAATGTCAGGGGCTGTCTGATCCAGGGAGACGACAGCCCCGGTTTTAAACCTGGATGCAGTATCCGTGTTATCATCGTGGAGTGGATATATTAATATTGAGCTTCCATCCAGTCGTTCATTCAAATCAAAGGGATGATGCGAGTCAGGGTTAAATTGTTTGCCACATTGGGCATGTACGCCCCAGGCGGTGAGAGCGCCAAGCCGTTTGTCATGGAAGTCGATCAAGGCACCCGGTTGAATGCCCTGCTTGACAAATTGGACATTCCGGAAGAGAGCGTCCGTGTAAAATTTGTGAACGGGCGTGCACGTAAATGGGATTATGTGTTAGAACCTGATGACGAAGTTGGATTGTTCCCGCCCATCGGCGGTGGATGAAGCCATTCGATGGCAGGTTACTTTGCAATAGACAGGTAATTTTATGATTGATAGGAATTATAAGATGATTGTGATTGACACATGGCTTTACGGAGAGTTGGCAAGCTATGCCGGTGAAGATGCCCAACCCGGTTTTGCACAACTGAAGATTGAACTACCGGATGGTGCAACAATGCAAGACCTGTTGGATGAAATCGATCTTCCCACTGAATTGCGGGGAATCACCTTCATTAACGGGAACCTGTCCGCGATGCCGGGTAAACAGCATGATCTTACCCAAGAACTTAAAGATCAAGACCGGGTCGCCTTGTTCCATTTGCGATCCATGTGGCCTTATCAATATCGCCAGGGTGCAGCCATGCTGGATTCATTCAATGATGAAATTCAAAAAGATGGGGATAGAGGAATTCATCATGCATTTAATGGTTAGCAGATTTAAGTCTTAAGGGAAACAGTGATTATTTAAATACATCACAGGTAGATCAAAGTTTATCCATTTTCCGGGCCTGGAATTTTCTTATCTCCCGAGACCTGTTTGATAGCGAACTTTCCGGCAGTTTAGGTGGGTAGGTTGGCGGAGAAAGCAGCAGAGTCTGAGTTTATTTAAATGGTTTTGTTTGATTAACCATTCGCCCAACCGCCATAAGGGTTGAATGATTAAACTGGGGGTTTTATATTCTTTTCGCCTTTTCCCATTTATTTAATTATTCGTTAAGACGAAGCGTTATGCTACCAGCTGAGCGGTCCCCAAGTGCAGCGAGCGGGATCAGCTACACCATGCCCCGAAGGGCTTATTTTGTATTTCACCATTGTCTTGGTATTTTTAATTCTACCCCTTGTAATTCGTTTCAATGCCCCGAAGGGCTTATTTTGTATTTCACCGTAGATGTGTGGGTGCTATGACGATAGCGCCTCAAACAAGTTTCAATGCCCCGAAGGGCTTATTTTGTATTTCACCTATGTCACGAATAATTTATAAAAGCCGAGAGCCCCACGGCATGGTTTCAATGCCCCGAAGGGCTTGTTTTGTATTTCACCAGGTCTTCGGGACAACGTTGCAAAATATGTTTGTAGCGTTTCAATGCCCCGAAGGGCTTATTTTGTATTTCACCGGGCAAATCGGCAGATACTCATCGAGGCAGTCAATGCGTTTCAATGCCCCGAAGGGCTTATTTTGTATTTCACCTTTTAACTATATTAGAGAAGATAGAAGACATATGCTCGCGTTTCAATGCCCCGAAGGGCTTATTTTGTATTTCACCGTTACAAGCCTGATGACGTTATCGCTTTTTCCATCGCGTGTTTCAATGCCCCGAAGGGCTTATTTTGTATTTCACCGTATCTATTATCGAAAGGACACAATGCTATGAGCTATGAGTTTCAATGCCCCGAAGGGCTGAATTTATTTTCTATCCATAGTGAGTTTTGTAGTGTCTAAAGATTTTGCTCCGGAAGGGTTTCAATGCCCCGAAGGGCTTATTTTGTATTTCACCGTGGCAAAAGTTTTGGAACAGCGTTAAAAGTGTCGTGTTTCAATGCCCCGAAGGGCTTATTTTGTATTTCACCAAGTTGGGAGCTTTTGCCCCCGACTATCGTTGATTGTAGTGTTTCAATGCCCCGAAGGGCTTATTTTGTATTTCACCACTGGGTACATCTACGAGGAAGGCGCATCCAGTCTTATTGTTTCAATGCCCCGAAGGGCTTATTTTGTATTTCACCAGGAGCAAGATGCTTCTCCACTGCATCCTGATTCTGATCGTTTCAATGCCCCGAAGGGCTTATTTTGTATTTCACCGGGGTTGTATGCCCCGATCCGCAGCAATAGTCCCCAGTTTCAATGCCCCGAAGGGCTTATTTTGTATTTCACCTGCAACATCTACCGGTATTATACCATAATTTTTTAAGTTTTCCCTATATCTTGCGATATTTACACATTCCGGGCAATTTAGTTTTGCTAAAAAACCCTGTTTCGCCCGGAAATTATTTAAACAAATGCCAATATATTGGGGTTCAATAAATTTTTGAGTGCCACATCTGGGGGTCAGAGCGCAATTTTTCCGGGCATCTTGAATTCCTTCACTACCCCCCGTGTTGCCCGGAATCCTTGGAAAAGCTTGTATTAAATTAAACAACGATCACATCCTTTTCCGCCAAAACCTCAACCCGACCCATCACTTCCGTTTTGCTTTTGCACGTTTTACACAGTCGATAGTAGCGCACATGATCTGCTTTTGGGCGAATTAATCTTTTAACCCGACCTTTCATTTCGATTATTTCTTCATGGGTCAGCAGGCATTCAAAAACGCTGTACTGAACCGGGCTGCCGAAGCTCTTTAAAGGAGAGGACGACTGGGAAAGTCTGATCCGGTTAATGGCAAGTGAGGGAGGGCCGAAGTACGAGGGATTGATGTTTTTTTCGCTTTTTCCATACGGACAAACATTCGTCAGGACGAAGCGTTATGCTATCTGCTGAGCAGTTCCCGAGCGAAGCAAGTGGAGTTGGATTTGCAGTCCCCGAGCGCAGACGCCCAAATACCCTCCCAGAGCACCGTGATTGCTTCGCGAAGCGGGATCGGCTACACAGTCCCCGAGCGCAGCGAGCGGGATCACCTATACCATGCCCCGAAGGGCTTGTTTTGTATTTCACCACGAGCACGATCTAGCCCTACGAAAAGGGCCAAAACCGTTTCAATGCCCCGAAGGGCTTATTTTGTATTTCACCTCGACGAGCTCGACGCATCAAAAATAATGCGTGCAAGTTTCAATGCCCCGAAGGGCTTATTTTGTATTTCACCTGGAAATAATAGTCCAAGGTAGATTCGTCTACCTTGAAACAAGCGTTTCAATGCCCCGAAGGGCTTATTTTGTATTTCACCACCCCGGGCGCTGGGCCGAACTCTCCCACCAGGAGCTCTGTTTCAATGCCCCGAAGGGCTTATTTTGTATTTCACCAAACAGGAAAGGAGAGAAATGGACAAAAATTATCCAATGTTTCAATGCCCCGAAGGGCTTATTTTGTATTTCACCTCAGCAATGGCAGCCATACGTGACGCTCAACCTCTGTTTCAATGCCCCGAAGGGCTTATTTTGTATTTCACCCCTGCGCACATTGCCAAGCGATGGCCTCGCTGAAAGATGTTTCAATGCCCCGAAGGGCTTATTTTGTATTTCACCAGGAGTAAAAATAAAATGGAAGCAAACGAATTGCTTCAAAGTTTCAATGCCCCGAAGGGCTTATTTTGTATTTCACCCTGGGAAACCCATTCCCATTAAACGCCAACACGACACGTTTCAATGCCCCGAAGGGCTTATTTTGTATTTCACCGTGACCTAAAGAGTCAAATTATTAAATACCGTCAACGGAACAGGTTTCAATGCCCCGAAGGGCTTATTTTGTATTTCACCCCTCCGAGGGGCTGCGACTCATCGGAGAGATATCAGCGTTTCAATGCCCCGAAGGGCTTATTTTGTATTTCACCACGCCCACACCTACACCAAGACGGCGAAGAAGCAGAGCTCGAACCAGTTTCAATGCCCCGAAGGGCTTATTTTGTATTTCACCCCACACTTTTACTTACACTAAATAACCATATCCCAATCCCGTTTCAATGCCCCGAAGGGCTTACTTTGTATTTCACCTGGCCATAGGGTCACGCCGTGTTAATGTTAATCAACATCGTTTCAATGCCCCGAAGGGCTTACTTTGTATTTCACCGTTTTAAAAACTTAGATATTAGAAAAGGAAAAAGGAGAGTTTCAATGCCCCGAAGGTCTTATTTTGTATTTCACCTGTTCCCCGCTTCTGATGAAAATACTGAAAGTGGTGGAGGGAAGTTTTAATGCCCCGAAGGGCTTATTTTGTATTTCACCCTTCGTAAAACCGGACCGAGATCTTTATTGGGGCTACCCGTTTCAATGCCCCGAAGGGCTGAATTTATTTTCTATCTGGCCATCATGGACTGATAAAGTATCGGCAACCATGAGTTTCAATGCCCCGAAGGGCTGAATTTATTTTCTATCAAAATCGCAATTAGGCGCTCATGTCTATGCCGATAAGATATCAGTTTCAATGCCCCGAAGGGCTGAATTTATTTTCTATCAAGGAGAGCAATGAACTGGATACTTGACGACTTGTCATTTGTTTCAATGCCCCGAAGGGCTGAATTTATTTTCTATCGTTGCAACGCACGGTGGGCTTGTCATGGGCGCTGGCTCTGGTTTCAATGCCCCGAAGGGCTGAATTTATTTTCTATCTTGACCTCTCTCTCTGAGAGAGCATCATATCTGGCTGGTTTCAATGCCCCGAAGGGCTGAATTCATTTTCTATCAAGGCTTAGAAAGGAGTAAGGCCTATGTGTAGGTTTGAGAGTTTCAATGCCCCGAAGGGCTGAATTCATTTTCTATCTTTTTAAATCCGCCCTTTTGAGGGGGGGCAAAGGAAACTGTTTCAATGCCCCGAAGGGCTGAATTTATTTTCTATCCAACCTCTCAGTGGAAGAGGTTAAGGAAGCCCAGACGGTGTTTCAATGCCCCGAAGGGCTGAATTTATTTTCTATCATGTGGGAGGGGTTCGATCAAGGGAGGCGCGATATGTGTTTCAATGCCCCGAAGGGCTGAATTTATTTTCTATCAGGTTTAACTATATTGCCTAACGGCGAAAGGGTAATTAGAATTGGTTTCAATGCCCCGAAGGGCTGAATTTATTTTCTATCAAATAGTTGCTGATCTTCAAAGTTGCGGAACCCCCGCGTTTCAATGCCCCGAAGGGCTGAATTCATTTTCTATCACGGATAGACGTCGATGGCGACCGCTCGAGGCGCCACAGTTTCAATGCCCCGAAGGGCTGAATTCATTTTCTATCCTCGCGAACGCCTATGTGGAATTATTCGGCGACGAACTGGTTTCAATGCCCCGAAGGGCTGAATTCATTTTCTATCAATATCCGGCGGCGGACCGGACGATGGTAAAAGTTTTCGTGTTTCAATGCCCCGAAGGGCTGAATTCATTTTCTATCGGTCACCCAGCCCGATGGGAGCAATAAGTATTTCTCGAAAGTTTCAATGCCCCGAAGGGCTGAATTCATTTTCTATCAGAAATAATGCAGTTTAGGGGGGAATTTGATTTCTTGTTTCAATGCCCCGAAGGGCTGAATTCATTTTCTATCATAGCTGCCATATTGCAATGCGGGAATAACTCCCGTGTTGTAACAAGTTTCAATGCCCCGAAGGGCTGAATTCATTTTCTATCAGTGCGCGCACTCATCCAATGGATGGATGCTCGGCATAATGTTTCAATGCCCCGAAGGGCTGAATTCATTTTCTATCCAGAAGCAAAATCAAGTTCGAAGAACTTGATGGCTCAGAGTTTCAATGCCCCGAAGGGCTGAATTCATTTTCTATCAGGAGCATAATGGAATTCCTAAACATATTTATGTCCATAGGTTTCAATGCCCCGAAGGGCTGAATTCATTTTCTATCATTGACGCTGCTAAGGGTGCGTTAATGGTAAGATTGCGTTTCAATGCCCCGAAGGGCTGAATTCATTTTCTATCTGCAACATCTACGGTTATTATACCATACTTTTTAGATATCAACCCATATATGGCATATTTATCCCATTCCGGGCGACTCATTCTATATAAAAAACCCCGAGTCGCCCGGAAAT
>Ga0116161_1001765_pt1 | contig 21639 bp, 16 predicted proteins | sample AD_JPNAS3_MetaG_FD_89877 | JGI IMG/M metagenome (GOLD analysis project Ga0116161, IMG submission 89877) | Active sludge microbial communities of municipal wastewater-treating anaerobic digesters from Japan - AD_JPNAS3_MetaG | ecosystem: Engineered > Bioreactor > Anaerobic > Digestate | place... | reverse complement strand
CTCGCTGGCCGGGGTAGCGGGTCCGGCGCAGGCCGCCAACAGGGTGGCCATCAGAACAAGTGTAGAAAGCCTCTTCATCGCGTCCCTCTTTCGTCACCTGCGGCATTGCCCTCCAGTGCAGGCACCATTCGCCGCCTGCACACGCGAGCTCCATCACAATCCCATCCGCTCCCTCAACTGGCAGAATTCGGCGCGGTGTAGCCGCAGCAAGCACTGCTCGCCCCGCACCCAGATCTCGCAGGCGGCCAGCATTCAAGGCGCGGCATCGGCGGGCACGTAGGCCACCGCCCTGATCACCTGGCTCCATCTGGCGATCTCCACTTCGCCCGCAAAGACGTAGTAGGGTCGGAGCTGATCCTGCACCTCTGCCGACCCATAGCAGTACTCGCGATAGCCCAGCGTGACGTCAGTGATCGTAAAACGCTCGTAGGTGGGTCCTGTCGTCGGCCCCTCACAGTCAAAGTAGGCCGGCCCATACGTCTGCAGCTCCTGCCAGGCCTGCTGCACCGGCTTGAGCGGCACCGGCGCGCCTTTCACCACCTCGTGGCGCAGGTACCCCAGCGACTCCACCTCGCCCAGCGAGTTCAGGCGCACCTGCAGGCCACCGCTCATGCTCCACTGGCTGCCGACCGGCACCCCGTCGAGGCGGCGGCGGAAGCGCACCTCCCAGCCGAGCCCATCCACTCCCGGCCATGCCTGTGCGTCGCTGGTACAGTCGGCGGACAGGAGGTCCCGCGCCGAGAGCCAGGCGCGCACCGCCGCCACGGCCTCATCCGCCGTCTGCGGGGCGCCGGCAGGCTGCGCGGGCGGATGCGAACAGGTGTAGGCGATGCTGCCGTACACGTCGAGCAACCCGTTGCCCTCCGGTCCGACCCACGACCAGGCCGGCTGGGCGGCGCTGCTGCTCTCGCTACTGGGATCACCCGTGAACCCAAGGCCGCGGGCCACCTGGCGCGCCCGCGCCTCATCCGGCACCGCGCCCGGCACCACCTGGTACACCGGCGCCTCTGCCGGCAGGTCCGCGGGCAGGGCGTTGGCCAACACGTAGCTGCCGATGCGCGAGCGGGCATAGGGCGTGGCGTCGTCCGGTTTGGTGCAGCAGGCGATCTCCTGGCGCACCGACTCGTAGAGCGCGGCGTCAACGTACGGCCTGGCTGTCTCCAGGAGGTAGTATTCCAGTTGGTGGTCCAGATCCTGCACGATTTCGGGCTCTGGCTGATCCTGTCCTTTGGCCCCAATCCTGCCCCGCGCCTCGATCCGGCCGCCACACACGTGCAGGCTCTCCGGTCCCCCGCTCAGGTACCTGGCATCGCCGATCCAGGTGACGGCAAAACCGCCGTAGCCGGACCCACACGGGCAGCGCGGCGGCTCGCCAGCCGGGGCGTAGCCGCCGGAGAACATGGCCGCGAAGACCCGGTCGGTCTGCTCCGGCGATAGCTCCCAGGCCGGGTTGGCGCTGCCGCCGGAGAGGTCGAGCTCCACGCGTGCCCGGGTGCGCTCGATCCCTGTCGCAGGCGAGGGCGAAGCGATCGCAGTTGGCGTCGCAGCGGTTTGGCGGCTGCACGCAGGCAGCAGAGCGATGGCGCCGGCAAGGGCCAGAAACAGGCCCGTCGCGGTCCGGCTCCGGCAGCGACTACTGGTGCACAACGGCCTCATGGCTGCGTCCTCCTTTCATCAGTGCAGGGCGGACCCGGCGTGTCGGGCACGATGGTCGCCGGCCAAGCCGGCAGAGCACACCCTGCCAAGACGCCGCCACAGGCGTGGCATGCGATCAGACAACGCGCCGCCAACGTCAGGCGCATAGGCCTCACTGCCGTCTCCTTTGCACTGTCTGCCAATTCAGCACCGGCCTACCACTGCTCCTGCCAGGTGCGGCCGCCGTCGGTCGTCCTGAGCAGCCGCCCCTCGCAGACCGCCCAGCCGGTCTGCCCGCTCACAAAGTCGAGCACGGTGGCGCCCTTGAAGGAGCCATCGTCCGGGACCGGGTTCCAGGTGTGCCCCCCATCCTGAGTGGCGTAGAGTCTGGCCCCGTCACTGGCCCAGCCACGATCGGCGTCGAGCCAGCTCCATACGAGGCTGCTGCCCATGATCGACGGCAAGGCCGCACCCGGCGCCCAGTTGGCCCCGCCGTCGCGCGTGCTGTAGAAGACGGTATCGAGCCCCTTGGCGTGGAACTGCACCGGCAGCACGCCCACCTCCGCGCCGAAGAAGATGGGCGGCTGGGTGAGCGCCGCGCCGCCGGCCGGCGAGCAGCACTCGGGGGCAGGAGGGACCTGCGGCTGCCAGGTCGCACCGCCGTCGCTCGAAGCGTAGAGCCAGATGCCGTCGTCGCGCGCATTGCCGGTAAGCCAGCCGTGCTGCGCGTCGACGAAGCGCAGGCCGAACTTGGATCCCATGACGGGCAGCCCAGAAGCGAGCACGGGTCCCGCCTCGCGGTCCACGGGCTGGTAGCCTGCGGCCACGAGCGCCCAGGTGGCGCCGCCATCGTCCGTGCGGTAGAGCACGACGTCCTGCATGCCCACGGCCCCTCCGGCCAGCAGCGAGGCCAGAAGCCAGCCGTGCTGCGCATCGGCGAAGGTGAGGGCGAGCACCTGGGGATACCAGGTGACGGCGCGCCCCTCGGCGCCATTGGTGTCGATGGTGGCGATCTGCCAGGCCTGGCCGCCGTCGCCGGTGCGGAAGAGGATGATCTTGCCCTGGCGTTGGGGCACGGCGAGCCAGGCCGCCCGGTCGCCCCAGAAGGCGGCGTTAATGGGCGTACCGCTCAGGCTCTCGATGGCTGCACCGGCCGCGCCGGGAGGGGTCACATCCTGCCAATGGGCGCCGCCATCCGTTGTGCGCTGGATCGATCCGACGCCGGTTGCCCAGCCGCGCTTGGCATCGGCCATCTGCAGGCCAGTCAGCTCGCGGCCCGGCGGGTCGGGCGCGATGCTGCGCGCCGCCCGGCCCTCGCCAGTGGGGTCATTGTACCCCAGGGTGACGTCGTCGAGCCAGCTCGGGCGGAAGGCCTTGGCCACTGAGGCCGCGATAGGGCGACTGGCCTGCGCCGCGAGGTCGCGCACGAACAGCGTGACCTGGCGCCGGCTCTCCCAGAACGTCTCGCCGGGGTCGACGGCCAGCGTGATCGGGACGTTGGAGTAGGCGAGCAGGCCGGTGTTGGGGTTCAGCGCATAGTCGCCCATGGGCAGCGTGGCCACGTCGTAGGCCGCCACCTGCCACGAGGCGACGCCGATGCGCGCGAACTCGTACTCGAACGGCCCGCGCATGACCTGAGCCCAGAAGACCCGCCCATCGTCGGCCCAACTGTAGGGCGAGACGGAGGCCGAGTGCAGCGCCGCGGGTGCCTGGCCGCTGAGCTGCTCGACGGCGAACTGCTGCGTGGGCTCGCCCGAGGGGTCCACGAAGACGAGGGTGTTCGTGACCTTGGACGACTTGTCGGGGGCGGCGATGGCGAGCGCACGCTCGCCCGACGCGACGCGAAAGTCGAGCCCCTGGGCTGCATAGAGCCTGGTGCCCTGCCCCTGAGCGTCGTAGCGCCAGAGCTCATCCGTCCAATCCTCATCGGGGTAGCCATCGTAGCCAACGCGGCGGATGATGTACAGGTGGCCATCGTGGTACTCAGCCGCGTGATAGTGCAGCAGGTAGGCGTCGGGCACGGTGATGCTGAGCTGAAGCGCGCCCGTCTGTTGCTCCCACACAGAGACCTCGCACAGCCTGGGATCGCGCGCGCTGATCGCCATGCGCATCTCATAGCCGCCCCACGCCCGGGCCTGCAGGGGCGGGGCCGGTGTAGGCTTGGCCGGCGGAGGGGTGGCGGATGCTGTCGCCTGAGGGGTGTCCGTCGGGGGCATGCGAGCCGGCGCGAGAGTGGCGCGGGGCGTCGTCGTGGCGCCTGCAGGTAGGGGCGTCGCCGGCGAAGCGCCGGGCGCAGCCCGCAGCGCCATACAGCCGGCCGGCAAGGTGACGAGGAGCAGCGCCAGGATCAAGAGCTTCTTCATCATGCCTCAACTCCTTTCTGCCGCCCAGAGGCTTTCCATCCACCCTCAATGGAGCTGCTGCCAGCTCCGCCCGCCGTCCTCAGTGTAGTAGAGCGCTGTGCCGCTGCGCAGCCAGCCGTGCTGGGCGTCGGCGAGCTGGAGCGAGTCGAGCCAGGGCGCCCGCCAGTCGCAGGGCATGGGGCCGAGGCGGCACTCGCTCTAGGTCGCGCCGCCGTCGGCGGTAGCCAGGAGGACACGGGGCGGGTCGGCGTCGCCCGGGCAGGGGCCGCCGGTGGAGAGCCAGGCCGCGCCTCCGGGGAGCAGGGCGAACTGCTGCACCGGGCGCCCGAGCGGGACCTCCGTCCAGGTGTGTCCTCCGTCGGCCGTGGCGAAGAGACGATCGCCGCGGATCTCCCAACCAAGCTCCTTCGTCACAAAGGCCAGGCTGCGCGTGTGGGCCGCCACGCCATCCACCGGTGTGAGGGTCGCCCCGCCGTCGTCGGTGCGCAGGAGGTAGCCCGCCTCGGTGACGACGTAGCCGGTCTCCTGGTCCACGAAGGAAGCGGCGACATAGCCATCGCTGGCGGGGTCAGCAGCGCCGGCCAGCGCCCAGGTGGCGCCGCCATCGCTGGTGCGGTAGAGTGATGCAGCCGGGGTACCACCATAAGCGATCGTCGTCCAGCCGTGCTCGCGGTCCACAAAGCTGAGCGCGGTGACCTGCAGTGCCAGGCCGCAGTCGCCGCGCAGTTCCCCCACGCGCGCCCAACTGCGGCCGGCGTCGCGGGTGACCAGGATGGCGCCGTTGTCGCCCACACCGATGCCGCTGCCGTCGGCGAAGAAGCGCATAGGGCCGCTGGGCCAGGGCGCAGGCGCTGGCACACCGTACACCTGGCGCCAGGTCGCGCCGCCGTCGTCAGTGCGCAGGAGGGCGTTGCGGCCGTCGTTGTGCCGCTCGGCGATCAGGAACCCCTGCTGCGGCGAGAGCAACTGCGGAGCGCGCGCCGTCTCGCTCTCCTCGACCAGGCCCAGGTTGCGCCAGGTGCGGCCGCCGTCGTCGGTGGCGCTCAGCACGCCCCAGCCGGCCAGCCAGCCGTGCGTGGCATCGATGAAGACCAGGTCAGGCACGCCATAGCGCCAGTAGGGAGGGTCGTCGGTCAGCAGCTCCCAACTTTGGCCGCCGTCGCCGGTGCGGTAGAGGTGGCGCCAGGTGTAGTGATCGCCGCCGCTCGAGGTGCAAAAGGCCCAGGCAGTCCGGCCGTCGAGGGCGAAATAGGCGCCGGCAAAGGGGGCCTGGCCACCGCAGAAGGGGTAGCCGCGCTCGCCTTGCCCAGCCGCGACGAGCTCCGGCGGAGGCAGGCGGGGCGCAGCGTCTGCAGGCTTGCTTGCGGCGCGCTGCCAGCTCCGGCCGCCATCGGCCGTCACCAGGTAGCCTGCCTCAGTCTCGACCCAACCGACCTGAGTGGAGGCGAAGGCCATGGCCTTCACCCGGCCCAGCGCCTCCGCCTGTGGCTGCCAGGTCGCGCCGCCGTCCGATGTGGCCAGGATGGCGGCGCCCAGGGCCAGCCAACCGTGCGCGGCGTCGGCAAAGGTGTAGGCGCGGATCAAATTGGCGCCCTCGGGGTCCGGCAGGCGCTGCACAGTGGGCGAGATGACCTGCGCCACGGCCACGGTGGGCACCGGAGTCGGCGTAGGCTGGGGCGGGGCCGGCGAGAGGACGGGGACGGCCACAGCCCCCTGGCACTGCACCGCGCCGAGCCGCTGAGCCAGCCGCGCCGCATAGGCGAGCAGCGCACGCTCGCCATCGGGCAGGGCCAGGCGCACCTCCACCAGGCTGCGACAGACCTGGAAATAGAGCCGCACCGGCTGCCCGTCGCTCGCCGCCGGGAAGACGACCGCCTGCCGGCCAAGCCCCGGCACGGGCAGCCCCTGCGGGCCGGTGGCAGATCCCGCGGCGGCGGCGACGAGCTGGCGGTAGGCATCCTGGAGACGGGCCGTATCGTCGTAGGCGAATACCTGCACCTGCCCGCAGCTCGTCTGAGCCCCCTCCTGCTCAAAGGCGAGCCCCGCCGCGGCGTCGGGCGGCGTGTACTTGTCGCGCATGTACTCGGGGATGGCCGTGTCGAGCTGGCCCGCCTGCACGCCCTCCGGCAGGTCGCCGGTCTGGAAGAGCAGTTCGGCGGGCCAAGCGGCGGTTGGCGTCGCCGTGGCGGCGGGGAAGGGTTGGCCGGTCGCGCTGGGCACTGCGGTGGAAGCGGGGCTGTTGGCCGCGACAGGGGCACCCGTTTCCACACGAGTAGGCGGTATCGCCGAGGCGCTGCAGGCCACGAGCAGCGCCTCGGCTGTCGCCATCAGACACGGCCAGAACACCAACCATCGTTTCATGAGGCAATCTCCCCTTCGCTGCCAATGCGGGCAGCGCTTGCCAAGGCGTCGCCTTTGCGGCTCACGGGTCGATGGGCCTTTCCTCCAGGAATGCCGTCGGTCTTTTCGAGGATCGCCGGCACGGTCGGCGCCCCCTGGTAGCCCTTCATATCGGCCGCATGCGAGGCGCCCGCCTCGTCGCGCAACATCCACACGCTAAAGCCTGGCCCCACAGCCGTCGTGCTCCAATCGACATACGGGCCAATGATGCCAAAGGCCGGAGCGCTTCCCGGAAGGCGTACAGGGCGCTGCTGTAGCCCACGATGGCCAGGGGATAGCTTCTCTGCGGCGCCTCATTCAGCCACTGCCTATCTACAAGGTCGACTGCATCCTTGTCGATCCAGAGCGCCACCTTCAACCGGGCTAAGCGCTGGAAATCCGCCCAGGTGTGCACGACGGCAACCTCCGGATGCGCTTCGAGCTCCGCCGGGTCGAGCTGCCCTTGCCCCTGTACGAGGTAGACGGCCCGCAGAGGGGCAGCCCCGTGCGTGCACGCCACGAGCAAGACGGCCACGAACGCTATCAGGATAGCGCGCCCCTTCATGGGCTCTCCTCCAAGGCTGCTCACCTTGCCATCTGGGCGTCGACAAGCCCCCAATGGCGCCCGCCGTCCTGAGTCGCGACGAGCTGCGTCGTCCGCCCATCGGCCGCGCGCACGATGGCCCAGCCGGCCTGTGCGCTCACGAAATCCAGCTGCAGGACGTCGCCGCCGTGCTGCAGGAAAGCGTCCAGGCCGGGCGTGCCCGGCAGCGCATCCCAGGTCTGGCCGCCATCCCGCGTGTGATAGAGCGTGCCCTGGACCGGTGCAGCCGAGCCGGTGTTGTGCGGCTCGACGGCCCATATCCAGCCCTCACTCGCGCTGAAGAAGTCGGAAGCGCCCCCATTGCGGACGGGCGTCGTGGCCTGCCAGGAGCGCCCGCCATCGTGGCTGGCGTAGATGATGCACGCCGGCGCGGCTTGCCCGCTCTGCGGCTGGTACTGCGCGTGCAGCAGCGCATCCTGCTGCCCCGCAAAGAACGTGGGCAGGCCCACGCTCAGGCGGCCATCCTGGTAGCCGGGCGGCAGGGGCAGCTCCACCGCCTGCCAGCTCTGGCCGCCATCGCGCGTGACGCTGAGCGACAGCGGCTGCGTGTTCTCGGTGACGCCCGAGAGCCAGCTGGTCGTCGAGTCTGCGCAGCGGATGTGACCGCCGTAGGGCAGCGTGTCGTTCGTGCTCGCCACCTGGGTCCAGTGCGCGCCGCCGTCGCTGGTGCGGAAGAGTGCAGCAGGGGATGAGTTCATGCCGTGCAGGGGGATGACCACCAGCCAGCCCGAGGTAAGGTCGGCGGCAGCCAGGTCCAGCCCCATGACCGTGGAGGAGAAGGTCTGCGCGAAGGTATTGGTCTGCCAGGTCCGCCCGCCATCCGCCGTGCGACAGAGCGTGACCACCGGATTCCCTGCGCGCGAGGTGGCCGCCCAGGCCCGGTTGGCGTCCAGGAAGACCGGGGAGAAGACGCCGCTGCTGCTCGGAGGCGTCACGTCCGTCCAGTGCTGGCCACCGTCGGTTGTATGCAGCAGGGCCCAGTTGGCGAGCGCCCAGCCGTTCCGCTCGTCGACCATGTGCAGCGAGAGGAGCGGCGACATCCCTGCGCTCGCAGCAAGGGTAGGCGAGGGCAGGGCCTCCTCGCCGGCCCGGGCGGCCAGGATCCCCAGCACGCAGACCTGCTGTCCCTTGCCCACAAAGGCCATGCGCCCGCCGGCCAGGTCCACCGTGTAGAGCTCGCTGGCCGCGCCGCCGGGATGATAGAGGATGGCCAGGGCCAGGTCGGGCCGGCACCAGCGCAGGTCCATGAGCTGGCTCTCGGCCGGGAGGGCGCCGATCTGGCGCGCGCTGCCGGCGGCATCGACAGCCTGCAGGGTGAGCGCGGTCAGCCGCTGGCCGTCGATGTAGCGCCCCTGGGCGAAGAGCGCCTCGCGTCCATCGGGCGACCAGGCCACGGCATGGGCCAGCGCCCCGCCATCCGTGACCTCCACCAGCTTCTGGGCCTGGCCGCTGGCCACGTCCAGCGACCAGAGCTGATTGGCCATCACGTCCTCGAAGCCGCCATGCAGCGTGTAGCCTTCTGGCGTATAGCCCGGCTCGCGCGCCAGGTAGAGCAGGCGCGTGCCGTCGGGCGAGAGCTGCGGGCGGAAGATATAGGCACCATGAGGGACCAGCTGGTGGCGGCCCAGGTCGGCAAGCGAGGTTGAGGAGGCGCCATCAGGCAGGGTGAGCGCCCAGATGCCCGCATACCCGCCCTCGCTGAAGGGATAGAAGGTGTCGAGCACGAGCTCCCCGGTCGCGGCCCAGCCGAGGGGATGGCCGGGCAGCATGGCGAAAGGCTGCCCCTGCGGACGGGCCAGCTCATAGCGCCGGTTCGAGCCATCCTGCAGATCGACCACCACGAGCGCCCAGGCGTCGAGGCGGATCTCGACCGAGGCCAGGCGCGTGCCCGCGCGGTCAAAGGTCCAGAGCTCGGCCATGCAGCCCGCCTCGCCCAGGGGAATGGTGTAGCTGCGCTCATCCTCGAGGTTGTCGATGACGATGGCGCGTGCCGCCGCCCCGGGCGCGTCGAGATGTACCGCCCAGCGGCCGTCGCCTGAGACGAGCCAGCCCCGGTCGACCTGCACGTCCAGGCCCCTGGCCGAGCCAGCGGCGCCCAGCGCGTACAGGTCCAGGCTCTGCTCCTTCCCCAGCCCATAGAGGGCAATTGTGTCTGCCGGCAGTCGGACCGATCGCAGCGTGGCTGGCGGCGTCGGGCTAGGCGTGGGGCTTGGCGACGCCGTCGGCGGAACTGTGGCCGGCGTCATGCCCACCGGCATGGCGGTCATCGCCGGCCGCGCCGGCGTGGCGGTGGGCGTGGCCGCCGGTTGGCCGCCGCACCCAGCACAAACCAGCGCCGCGATCAGCAGTGCAAACGCTGCTGCGCCGATTATGCCATGCTTCCCAGCCACTGCAATCCTCCTTCGCCCAGGCGTCACGGGCGCTGCAGCCCAGTCCCCAGTCGCTCGACGTCCTCTACCATGTCACATAATAGGACAGGACAGCCATCCAATACCCTGTCTCCTCGGCCCCCGGCAGGTCGCGCACGAAAGAGATGACCTTGCCGTTCTGCGCCAGGTTGAGCCCCAGGCCGTTCTTGAACAACGTCTTGGGCTCGCCTCCGTCGGCGCTCACGATCTGGTACTCGGCCTGCAGCGTGGCGGCATTCCCGCCGGGGACGAACTGGTAGACGATAAAGCGCGTGCCCGGCAGCCAGGCCAGCCCGGCAAAGACGCCGCCCTCGCCCCGCGCCAGGATCTGCTGCGCCCCCGAGCCATCCGCATTCACCAGCCACAGCTCCGGGGTGCGCTCCCGCGATATGGTGGCATAGGCGAGCTGGCCGCCATCGCCCGACCAGGCAAAGGCTCCCCAGCGCCGCGGATCGATGGCATCGCTCACCAGAACCTTGCCCTGGCGCTCGAGGTCGACGATGGAGAGCGCCGTCCCTTCCAGCGCGGCCACGTGCCTGCCGTCGGGCGAGAAGGCGAGCTCGGTCCACTCCTGCGCGCCGGGGCTGCGGGCCTGGACCAGGGGCAGGGCGCTGCGCTCGCCACTGGCTACATCCAGCAGGTAGAAGCCATCCTCGGCCGCCACAACCAGCCGGCTGCCACGGGCATCGAAGACCAAGCGCGCGGGGTTGAGGGTTTCGCCGATGCGGCGCGTCTGGTCGGTGCCCTGGTCGAGCAGCCACACCTCGGCCGCCGGCCCCTGGCCCTGCCGCGTGAAGACGATCGCGCGGCCGGCCCAATCGGCCGTCAGCACGTCGTCGGCGAGCTTGCGCATGGAACCGCTGACGATGGAGCACAGCCACAGGCTGCCGTCGCGCACCGTGAGATAGTTGTCGTCGTTGGGGCCGAACCTGGGCGGGCAGCAGAGGTCCTGCACGCGCTGCAGGCGGCTGACGGTCACCGAGGCCACATCCGTGACCGCCGGCGGCTGCTCCGCGCCTGGGTCCGCGACCTCCACAGCATAGAGCTGGCCGCTCCGCAGGCCCCAGAACCAGAAGCGGCCTCCGCCGCACTGGGGCAAGGACGGGTCGGGCCCGCCACGGTTGGCCAGCGCGATGCAGTCGAAGACGGGGCCCATGCGCCGGCCGTCGTAGACGATAAAGTACTGGCCATCCTTGCGGGCGATGAAGAGCAGCTTGCCCGCCATCTCGTAGGGCCGGTAGGCCGCATCGAGGCCGTAGCGCGGGCAGACGTCCTGTCCGTCGTACAGGATCGTGGCCCGGCCATCGTGGACGGTCATCGAGGCACCGTTGTGGTTGACGGCGGCCATGTGCCCGTCGCGGTCAAATTCCAGCGCCGCCCTGCCGCCCACGTCGATCAGCGCTATCGCCGACGAGCTGAACTCGGGCTGCTCGCTGCGCAGGAACTTGACGGGGCGGCCGTTCTTGAGGTAGACGTATAGCCCAAAACCGGCATCGAGGACCTCGTAGCGATCCGCGGCGATGCTCAGCCGCAGCGTATCGCCGCTGCGCGTGCCGCGCCTGGCCTCCTCGGCCGCGGTCCGGCGCAGGAAGCGCGGCTCGAAGCAGGCTTCCTGCAGGTCAAAGTTGGGCACGCCGGCCTCGCATTCGCGCCAGGCCAGCCCCACCTCCTCCGGCGAGACCGTGGCGAGAGCAGGGGGTTCCGACCGGGGCGCACATGCCGCCAGCAAGATGGCCAGGATCGCCAAGGCAGCAAGCCTCTTCACCTCAACCTCCTCGCCTGCTATTCGCTCAGTCTATCCCCCGCATGCCGGCTTTGCCCGTTACCGTCATCGTCCTCCGTCAGGCCCATCTTCCACCGTCCACACTGCCGTCGTGCCGTTCGTCGCGAGCGAGGCGATCCTCCGCCCGTCAGGCGACCAACTGACATAGGACACGTCTGCCCCGTGGGCGACATGGCATAGCACCCGGTCGGTCGCCCAGTCGTGTACATCGATCCCGCCGCGGCCCGAGCGCACATCGCCGCCGGTCACGTAGTAGACGCCACCCGGAGCGTAGGCATAGATGTCCTGGCCCCTCCCTCGGCCCACGGTCTTTTCGCCGCTCCGCACGTTCCAGCGCGTGAGCCGGGTGTCGTACTGCGCCTCGGCGGCCAGCAGGACTCCGGCGGAAGCCCAAGTGCCCAACACGTACTCATCAAGGGAGATGATAACCTCGCCGCCCGTGCGGTCAAAGACCGGGATGCGCGTCGCGCCGGCCTTGCCGCGGGGCATATCCTCAAAGGCCACCAGGGCGCCGTTGGGGCTGAAGAGCGCCACAGGCATGCCGGGGTAGCTCGTGTGCACCGCCTGCGTGCGGAAGGCCTCTCGGAAAACGCCGTCCTCGCCCTGCTCCCAAAGGATGACCAGCCCCGGCGGGCCGCTATTGGGCCAGCCACTCGCGACCACCAGTGCGCTCGAGTCCGGGGACCAGACCACGCGGACGATGCTCTGTTCCTCGGGATACCCCGCGAGCTCGCTCAGCACCCGCCCCGTCGCCACTTCGGCTACGAACGCCCGATTGCCGGCACCGTAGGCGATCAGGCGGGCGTCAGGTGAGAAGGCCGCTCCCTGCAGGATAGGCGAGGCGTCGGGCAGTGTGCGCATGACTGCGCCTGTCGCCAAGTTGTAGATGACCTCCTCGTGCCGCTCTGTGTCGGTCATGGCGAGCAGCCTGCCGTCGGTGCTGAGCGCAGGCACTGACAACCCGGGGCCAAAGGTGGCCAGGGATAGGGCCGTGGTCGTATCCCACACCGCCAGCCCGCCGCGCCCGGCGGCCGCCAGCTTGCTGCCGTCGGCCGACCAGGCCAGCCACGGCTCCGGGGCCAGCGCGGGCAGGCGTGCGATGACGACCTCATCCGCCTCGCCCGCGCCGATCGGCCAGCGGGCGATCTCGCCCGTCGCGTACAGGCTGATTACACTGTCGCCGTCAAAGCCTACGGCCACTCGGTCCTCGCGCTCCGACTGGCCCTGGAGCTGGCCCAGCACCTGGCCGGTCGCCACATCCCAGATTACGACCGGCGTCCAGCCCACCGGGTGGCCGCCCTGGCCGCCTCGGCTCGCCAGCAGCCTGCCATCTGAGCTAAAGACGAGGAGGTTGCCGACATTCATGGGCAGTCCACGCACTCGGCCCTCAAGGCTGCGCATGGCCTGTCCGCTCTGCGCGTCGAGCAAGTCGAGCCTGCCGGTCGCAGCAACGATGGCCCGGCCGTCAGGCGACCACGCGAGCCAGTAGGGGGAGTAGCAGGCGTTGCCACTGCCCAGGCTGAACCGCTTCCTGCCCGTCTCGACGTCGATCACCACACTGCAGCTCCCAGCCAAGCCGGCCAGAGTGATGGCCGTGCCATCGGGCGACCAGGCGAGATGGGGGCCGACGGAGTCGCTGATCGCAGACAGGGACACCTCCTGCAAGGCCCCGCTCTGCTTGTCCAGCAGGTAGATGGGGTCGCCACGGCCCGGGCCAATGCCCTGGAAGGCGATGCGCTCCCCGCCCGGCGACCAGGCGATGTCGCCCCAGTAGACGTCGGGCGCGGCGCCCTCGAAGCGATGGGCACCACCAGTCGCTGCGTCGAACACTGTGACGCTGCCATCCTGCAGCAACGCAGCGACCGCGCGGCCCTGGGGCTGCACATCGACGGCGATCAGGCAGACGTTCGTGGGCTGCCACCAACGCTCCTCGCCCGTCTCGGCGCTCCAGAGCGACACGCCATTGCCCCAGCCGACCGCCAGCAGTTGGCCATCAGGCGTGAAGCAGGCGTCGACGATGCGCCCGCGGCCCAGCCAGACCGCCTCACTGAGGGAGAGCCGAGCTGTGCCAGGGGTGATCGTGGCAGTCGGCGGCGGCTGGCTCGTCGCACTGGGCGCCGTCGTCGGGCTCGGGCTGCGGGTCGCCGCCCAGGCGGCCGTGCCGCTATCGCTGGAGGGCGACGGCCCTGCAGCAGGGGTGCTGCACGCCGCGAGCAATGCGGCCATCGCGGCCAGGAGCAAGTTCCTGCAGATCGATTGTCTCATCTTCTTATCCCCTTTGAGATCGGCGCCACGGTGGGCGGCAGCGGCCCTGTGCGGACGGGCGGCGCAGGCACGCCGGCCAGCTCGCAGAGGGCGGCCAACGCCTCGTCGCCTCGCGTGGGCACGAGGAGGGTGTAGCGCTCGCGGCCGAGGTAGACGGACACGAGGCCCGGCTCGTGCTCTTGATCCAGCGGGATGAGGGCGGAGGTGTACACGCCATGCACCCCCGTCTGTACGCCCGGCTCGGAAAAGGTGACCTCGATGGCCACCTGCTCCTGCGTGCAGCGCGCCGCGGCTTCCCAGGGGAAGCCCAGGGCAGCAATCTCGTCGCGGGCCTGCGACACCAGGCGCGCCGCCTGCTCGCCGATGGCCCGAAAGCGCGGCGACTGCGGCTCGACAGCCGTAGCCCGGCCGTGGTCGTAGATGACGATGCGCGTGGGAGAGGGCGCGCCCCGGCCTGTGCATCCTGCCAGCGTTACAGCCAGCAGGGTGGATACCCGGGCAACAAGGATCGGGATGTCACGATGACGCATCCGCATACGGGCTCCCTCCTGTGTGCGCTTGAGCCCTCACTGTGGAAAGATGTTCAGATCTCGAGCAGCCGCAGCAGCGTGCGCGCTGTGACGGCGCCGCTCACTACTCCCCGCAGGCCGCCGCCAAGCAGGATGGCCAGCATGGTAGTCATCCGACCCGGACTCAATGCCAGCATCAGCCAGCTCAGCGCGGTGGCGCCCACCGCCAATCCCAGGCCCAGCCCCACGACGTTCATCACAACCCAGCGGCCGCTTCCAGGCATTGCCTGTCTGATCACCAGCCACTGGCTCACGCCCAGCAGCCCGCCGATCGCGCTGCCAAAGAGGCCGCCCACGATCGCGCTGGCGACACCCCACGTCACGTACGCGTTGGCGGGGGATAACCCCATATGGCCCCACATGGGCATGTAGGTCACAACCAGGCCCCCTGGCAGCCAGACATAGGCAGCCCCGCAGGAGAGGAGGCCCAGCACAGCTGTCGTCGTGGCCACCCACCATAGGCCCGTCCAGAAGCGCAGGCGCAGTATGGGCAACTGCAATGTGCCGAGCGCCGCACCGCCCACCATGCCTCCCACCAAGGTGCTCACCTCGCCGCTGAGCCGCCCGTGCGCCGCCTCGGCCACCAGCCCCCCGAGCACCCAAGCCATCACCGCTGCCGCTAGCCACCTCCGTACAAGCGCTCTCCTCGCCAGGTGCTCCATGACGTGGTCCCTCCTTCACGAGAGCCACTGCAGCGTGGCCTCGACGACCGCCCAGGCGCCCACACGCCTCAGCCGGTACTCGTAGCAGCCGCCGTTCACCGCGTGCACGTGCCATTGAGCGGCCACCAATACCGTGCCGTCCGGCTGCGCCTGGATCGGCCCCAGCGTGACCAGGATGCCGTCATCGCGCGTGGCCATGCCCCAGCCGGGCTGATCCCTGCTCCAGTCGATCGCCTCCTCCGCGCTCGCCAGCTCCACGCGCGGCGCCAGATCCTGCAGCGCCTCGACGAGCCCGGCCGGCACGAGGCCGCCGTTGGCCGGAGGCTCCTCCGGCTTCACCCTCGCCACCAGGCGCGGCTCGACGAAGATCACCGGCCACGCGCTGCGGCTCTGTGCGACCAGATGGCGGACCACGGTGGCGTAGATGGCGACCTGGTCGCCCTGGCCAAGATGGGCTGTAGGCGGCACCAACGCCACGGCCAGCAGGGTGAGCGCCAGCGCAAGCGCGGCAACCAGCAGCCATCGCCAGGCCGGGCTTCTCATCTCCTCATCCCCTTTCTCCGGCGGCCGGCCCGACGTCTGTTGGAGCTGGCGAGAGCTGCGCCGACAGCAGCTCCTTCAGCGCAGGTGGCGCGGCAAAGAACCCCCGGAAGCCCTCCGGCACCGGCACGGCATAGTAGTAGAAACGATTCGACGCCAGATCGTAGCGAATGACGGCCAGCTCGCCAGGCTGCAGGCCACCGAGAGCACGCCACCGAGGAGGTATCGCCGTCACCGCTGCGGCTGCCCGTTCTTCGCCCCCCGCCTCGTAGAGGGTCAGCCGGTGGCTGGTAGCCAGGCCATCAATATCGGGCAGACGCGTCGCCTGCAGGAGCAGGGAGACCATCTCATCCACCACGCGCGGATCAGTGATGCGGGCCGGCTGAGAGAGGGGTGTGGGGCTGTCTTCTACCGCGCTGATCGTCGCCGTCCGGCGCAACAGCGCCAGAAAGGCGGCGGGGCCGGCAGAGGGCAGCCCCTCAGGCGCAAGGGCCGCCCTTGGCGCCAATTCGAGCCAGCGCAGCTCGGCGCTCTCCCCCTCGCCACGGATGACGAGGAAACGGTCGCCAGCGCGCGAGACGGAGAGGACATGCTGCGCCGGCCACGGGTCCGCCACCAGCCCCCTGGTTCCGCTCTCCAGGTCCAACTCGCAGAGAACGCCCGGCACGCTGCCCAGCCCCCGATCTGTAGGGGTGGCCAGGTAGACACGGCCCGGGGCGCCCCAGAGGAAGCCGCCGGCGTTGAGCCCCTCGACCTGGCGCAGCCCGGTGCCATCGCGGCGCACGAACCAGTACGACCACGCCTCGTTGGGCTTGTCCTCCACCACGAAGACGATCCACTCGCCATCCGGCGAGACCCTGATGTCGCCAAAGTAGATGGGCCCCGGGAAGGAGGCCAGGACGCGTGGGCGCCCGGCCTGCAGATCATAGAGGAGGAGGGAATCACCGCCCGCCGGGTCATCCCTAGGCCGCTCGCGCACGCCGTCGGTCTTGGCCACCACGAGGGCGTAGGCGCCCGTCGGGTCGTAGAGCGGCTGGTTGAGCGTATCCAGCGCGCCCGGGGCCAGGCCGAGCTGCGCCGCACTGGGCGCCTCCTTCCTGGGCAGCGGCGCGCCGCCCTTGGCATCCTGGCCATCGGTGCGGATCAGGAGCACCGGCGGCTCGGGGCCACGTGCAAACGTCTGGTTGGCCTCCAGGTAGCGACCATCGGACGACCAGCCGCGCAGCCAGAGCGCCACTCCGCGCACCCCTTCCGGCGCCTCCCGGCGGCAGAGGAGCTGCAGGCTGCCGCTAGTGACCTCGGCGCGCCACAGCTCGGTGGCCGCGTCCTGCCCCTCCTGGTCGCCGTATTTCGCAAAGGCCAGCGAGCGGCTGTCGGGCGACCAGCGCAGGCAGAGGTACTGGTAGCCCGGCGCGGGGGTCAGGTTGCGCTCCTGGCCGCTGGAGAGAGTGCGGACGACGACGCTCCGTGCCCCCTGCACATCGGGCAGGTAGGCCACCTGGCGGCCGTCGGGCGAGAGCGTCGCTTCACGGTTGGTGACAAGCAGGCCGCCGGTGCCCCAGAAAGGATACGGCGCGATCAGCTCGTCGCGCACGATCACCCGCCCCACGCCCTGCCGGGCAGCGGGCGCCGCGCTCCGCCCACAGCCTGTGAGCAGCATGACCGCGAGTGCCAGAAGCGCCGCCGCCAACCGGGCAGCCAGGGCCAGCCGCGTCAGCTTCATCGCCACCTCCTGCGTGTTGCTTGCGGATGGCTGCCAGCCTATTGGGATGCACCAGATGATTGTCTGCAAATTGAAGACGCTTGCAGTGTGCGCTTGGTTCCAGCGCAGAAGGTTCGGGGCTGGTGGGATGCCCCCAGCCTACACAGCCCCTGGCTGGCTATCACTGTTCGGGCGCCTGGGGCAAGCCGTCGAGCGGCAGCGTTTCCCACGCCGCGCCATCGTCGTGGCTGACCAGGAGAGCGTAGCGCGGGCAGGTGATCTCTTTCCAGAATGATGCTACGGCCAGGAGCGAGCGAGGCTCGCGAGCGTCCACAGCCAGAGGGCGAGTGCCCTCGACGCGCTGAGCTACCTCCGGCAACGAAGCGGTGACGGCCTCCCAGCGGATGGTACGGGAGTCAGCCGCATCGGCATTGGCTGAGCGCAGCAGTCTGACCTTGTCGGTGGGGCGCGAGGGATAGCAGCCCACGTAGAGCAGCCCGGCGTTCGGGTCGTAGGCGATGCCTCCCGGGTAGCAGCGGTCACCGTCTCCGCCTTGTTGGAAGGCCCCCAGGTCCAGCGGCTCCCAGTGCCCGTCGCGGCCGCCTCGGTAGAGCCGCGCCGCCGACCCCGAGTAGCGCGGGCTGACGACCGCCCAGAGCACGTTGGGGTTCTTTGGGTCGATCAGAATCTCCTCCGCCATGCCGCCCAGGCCGGTCCCTCCATCGGCCTTACCCCAGGTGCGCCCGGCGTCTTCACTCTTGGCAATGACGGCCTCCAACTCGCTTGAAAGATAGATGCCGGCCCAGAGCACATCAGAGTTGACGAAATCCACCGCCACGGCCAGGGCCTTGAGCGTGTTCACCAAGCCCCACGCTTCCTGGCCCTGCCGCCGGTAGATGCCCTGGGTGGTCGCGGCGTACATCGTCTTGGGATGCTGGTAGTCGATGGTCACAGAATTGATGTAGGCATCCGAGGGCAGCCCGCTACGAGCCTCCTCGCGCCAGGCATCGCCTCGGTCAGTACTGCGATAGAGGCGCCCACCGATCACGAGATAGTAGACGGGCAGCTCGTCGGGCGTGACGACCAGGCTGGTCACCGGGCTCACGGCGCCCTCTCCACAGGACGTCGCTGATGGGCGTGCGGCCATGGTTGGTGGCGGCGGTGTCGAGCCGGCCGCCGGTGGCGTCGGCAGTGGAGGGTTCGTGGGCCTCTGGTCGCTCGCGCTCGGCGTGGCCGCTGCCTGGACGGTCGTCGGTGGGATGGTTGCCGTGGCCAGAGTCAGGGCCAGCGCTGGTGTTTCGGTCAACGCGGTCGGCGAGGATTTGGGTGCCGCTGCCGTAGCCGAGGCATTGGGCTGTGGCGTCGCCATCGGCGCCGCCGCACAGCCCGCCTGCACGATCAGCAGCACCGCAGACACAAGCAGTCCAGTACAGCGCATTCTCATCATTGCTCTCCGAGAAGAATACTTGCACTCGACACGCCGGCGGCCCGCAGCCCAGCCATACAGGTGCGCGGGCCGCCGGAGCAGTGCCAGCTCTATGATGTGCAGTGCAGCGCCGCTGGGTCGTCGTACTTGGGTGGCTGCACCCTTGCTGGAACTTCATCCAGCATGGGGTTCGTCTGGCGATTTCAGCAGTTTGAACCCAGCAACTATGCAGAGAACAGCCAGTAACCCTAATCTGATCCAATCCATATAGAGCCAGAGCCATCCGCCACATACAAGCACAGGCGATGAGCCGTATTCATCTGCATACTCACTCATGTTCCAAAACAGCTTCAGAGAAACGACCAAGCCGGCAAGGTGAACACCCTCGCCAGCCTATGTCCGCACATAATGGCGGGCGTCAAGTGGTGACCAACCACCGCATCGTCGTACTGGCGGCTGGTGCCCACGAGCACACACAAATGCATGCCGCGGGCGCCCAGGAGGACGCCTCTCGTCAGAGCCTGGCGTAACGGGTACGGAGGCCCACGCCATCTCATGAGTAGGCAAAGCCGTGGCAGCCAGACCCGCAAAGCCACGCCCACGAGCCAACCGGCGCGCATATCATGCGGCTCGTGAGGGCTTCAGGCGGAGGAGAATGGAGCCCGTCAGGAATCCGATAATGGCGCCGCCAACGACGGCTACCATAATCCATTCCGTGATGCCTCCCAGGATGTCGCCTCGTAGCACACTGGCCCAGTTCCGCCAAAAGTACGGAGCATTGTGGTTGGAGATGTGCATTTCCGGCCTGGCCGGCAGGCCAATGAACGCAAGCTGAACGACATTGGTCAGGTAGTAGGCCACAATGGCGGCGCACCACGTGCAGAGGCTGGCGACGGCGGAGCGCAGCCTTGATCGCGAGAGACGTGCCTCATACAGGGCGATAGGGATGACTGGCACAAGCCAGATGCCCACGTTCAGCACCAGCCAGAGGAGAAACCGTCCTGCGGGAAACGAAGCAAACAGAACCTGCGGCCCAGCGAGTTTGTAAAGGAAGCCAAGGTAGAAAAAGTCAATGGCTCCGAACACAATCCCGATCACGAGATAGATGACCCAACGCCGTCTCAAGAAACTCCTCCTCCTAAAGGCTTGTAGTGGCAGCGAGCAACCCCACCAAGGTCCGCGACGCACCATCTCGCCCGTTGTCCACTACGGGTTGCTGTTGTGGGCGAGCCATAGGCGCAGCCCTATGGTGTGCAGTGCAGCGCCGCCGGGTCGTCGTACGTGGGTGGCTGCGGGCTCGGCAGGTAGGTGCGCGGGTCGGCGGCGTGGCTCCAGATCGTGGAGTAGGGCGACTGAATCTTGCCCTCATACACCAGCGCCAGGAAATGGTAGTGCTTTCCAGGCTGCACAGGGATGTTGTTGAACACCCAGCGCGGGAAGGTCTGCCCGTTGACGGTGTAGGTGACCTTTTGCGGCATGGCGCCATACTCGCCGCCGACTGTGACCTCACCCTCGTCTGTATAGACCTTGAGCGACAGCCCATCCGGCTCGAAATCCAGAGGTACCGAGAGGTGCGTCCCATGCGCCAAGATGTCCACGGCGATATTGACGAAGGTGGCCTGCTCCACCGGCGCGAGATGCCCTTGCTTGTCATGGGGCCACACGATCTGGATGTACGAGTCGTAATCGCCACTCGCGATTGCATCAGCATAGCCAGTGGGCACGACGGGCTCCGGCTTGTAGGTGCGCCCGTCGGCAGCGTGCACCCAGATGCCGGAACTCCCGCCGGGGACTAACCCCAGCGAGAAGCGGTACTGGCTCTTCGGGTTGGCGGCGAGATCGGCTGGGACGTTGTTGTACTCGACCGTGGGAAAGCGCACACCGCTCACTTCGCGCAGCGTGAACTGACCTGGAATCTCGACTTTCTGGGCTACCTCATTATCCTTGGCCATCCAGAGGTAGAACTCGCGCACCGTGCCGCCGGCACGGGCCAGCGGGTTCTCGTCACAACCGACTGCATTCTGCGGCCAGACGCTAATGTTGACCATCCGCGACTGCTCGACCGAGGTCGGGTTGCCGTGACCATCGTGAGGCCAGACGACACTGATCCTGGGCTGCCATAGGTGGACAGACTCCTCCGCCGTAGCGGCGCCCACCGGGGCAACGAGGGCTCCCAGCACCATTAACAGAATGGCCACCCTCCTTGCCTTCCTGAACATGATGCGCTCCTTTCCGTGCTCGGACCGGGTGATAGAGAGGACTGCCTGCCCGCTCATCTATATGACGCCTGGCAGGCTCTAAAAGTTACATACCCTCGGTTGGTAGGGATGTGTCGCTGCCGGCTCCTGCATCACTGGCCAGGCGCCTGAGGCAAGCCGCCGAGCGGCAACGTTTCCCACGTCGCGCCATCGTCGTGGCTGACCAGCAGGGCGTAGCGTGGGCAGGTGATCACATCCCAGAACGACGCCAGGGCCAGGAGCGAGCGCGGCTCGCGCGCGTCCACGGCCAGGAGGCGCGTGTACCCGACTTGCTGCGCCGCCTCCGGCAACGAGGAGGTGACCGCCTTGCAGCGGATGGCGCGGGAGTCGGTGGCATCCGCATTGGCCGAGCGCAGCAACATGGCCTTGCCTGTGGGGCGCGAGGGAGCGCAGCCCAGGTAGAGCAGGCCGGCGTTAGGGTCGTAGGCGATGCCGTATGGGTAGCAACAGCCTCCGCCTCCGCCCGGCTGGAAGGCCCCCAGGCCCAGCGGCTCCCAGTGCCCATCGCGCCCGCCCCGGTAGAGCCGCAATGGCGACCCGGAGTAGCGCGGGCTGACGAGCGCCCAGAGCACATTGGGGTTCTTGGGGTCGACCAGGATCTGCTCCACCACGCCGCCCAGGTCGATGCCAAAGTCGGCCTTGCCCCAGGTGCGGCCGCCGTCCTCGCTCTTGACGATGACCGCGTCCCTGTCGCTCTTCCAGAACACGCCGGCCCAGAGGACATCGGGGTTCTGCAGGTCCACCGCGAGGGTCCTGGCGTAGAGGGTGTCCACCAGCTCCCACGCCCCCTCGCCCTGCCGCCGGTAGATGCCCTCGTGGGACACGGCGTACATCGTCTCCGGGTGCCGGTAGTCGACCGTCACCTGGAGGAGATGGGCATCCACCGGCAACCCGGTGAGGTTTTCCGCGCTCCAGGTGCCGCCCCGGTCGGCGCTGCGGTAGAGGCGCCCATTGTGCACCAGGTAGTAGAGCGGCGGCTCGTCGGGCGTGACGACCAGGCTCTGGACGTAGAAGGCGGCCTCCGGCGGGCAGGGTGTGGGCAAGG
>Ga0116161_1001755_pt1 | contig 21737 bp, 18 predicted proteins | sample AD_JPNAS3_MetaG_FD_89877 | JGI IMG/M metagenome (GOLD analysis project Ga0116161, IMG submission 89877) | Active sludge microbial communities of municipal wastewater-treating anaerobic digesters from Japan - AD_JPNAS3_MetaG | ecosystem: Engineered > Bioreactor > Anaerobic > Digestate | place... | reverse complement strand
TCGGCCTCCAGCCCACCCCCTCGATGAAGGCTACGCTCAAGTACTTCTGGGTCGTCGTCGCGCTCATCGTCGCGCAGGTTGGCCTGGGCGCCGTCACCGCCCATTACGGCGTCGAGGGCTCCGGCTTCTACGGCTTCCCCCTGGCCGACATCCTTCCCTATGCCGTCACGCGCACCTGGCACACCCAGCTCGGCATTTTCTGGATCGCCACGGCCTGGCTCGCCACCGGCCTGTTCATGGCCCCGGCCGTCTCGGGCCACGAGCCGAAATTCCAGCGCGCCGGCGTCAATTTCCTCTTCGTCTGCCTGCTCATCATCGTCGTCGGCTCGATGTTCGGCACCTGGTACGGCACCCGCCAGACGATGGGCTACACGATGAACTTCTGGTTCGGCCATCAGGGGTACGAATACGTCGATCTCGGCCGGTTCTGGCAGCTCTTCCTGTTCATCGGCCTGGTCCTGTGGCTCGTGCTGATGGGCCGCGGGATGTGGCCCGCCTTCCGCCAGCCCGGCGAGCACCGCCATCTGCTCGGCCTGTTCCTGGTCAGCTCGGCCGCCATCACGCTGTTCTACGCCGCCGGCCTGATGTGGGGGCGCCAGACCCACCTGGCCCTGGCCGAATACTGGCGCTGGTGGGTCGTCCACCTGTGGGTCGAGGGCTTCTTCGAGGTCTTCGCCACCGTCGTCATCGCGTTCCTCTTCACCCGTATGGGCCTGCTGCGCACGGCGACGGCGACCGCCGCCGTCCTCTTCGCCACCACGATCTTCCTCTCGGGCGGCATCATCGGCACGTTCCATCACCTTTACTTCACCGGCACGCCCACGGCGATCCTCGCCCTCGGCGCGGTCTTCAGCGCGCTGGAAGTCGTCCCGCTGGTCCTCATCGGCTTCGAAGCCTACGAGAACCTGACGCTCTCGCGCGTCCGCCCGTGGGTCAACGCCTACAAGTGGCCGATCTACTTCTTCATCGCCGTTGCCTTCTGGAACCTGGTCGGCGCCGGTCTGTTCGGCTTCCTGATCAATCCGCCGATCGCCCTCTACTACATGCAGGGGCTCAACACGACCCCCGTCCATGGCCACACCGCCCTGTTCGGCGTCTACGGCATGCTCGGCATGGGCCTGACCCTCTTCTGCCTGAAGGGCATGGCCGCGCGCAACGTCTGGCGCACCCGCGTCCTCTCCTTCGCCTTCTGGTCGATCAACATCGGCCTGGCGCTGATGGTCCTGCTCAGCCTGCTGCCGATCGGCCTGATGCAGACCTGGGCCAGCGTCGAATACGGCCTGTGGTACGCCCGCTCGGCCGAGTTCCTCCAGAACGGCCTGATGGACAACCTGCGCTGGTTGCGCGTCGTCGGCGACACCATCTTCGCCATCGGCATCGTCGCCTTCGGCTGGTTCGTCCTCGGCTTGAAGATGGGCTGGTCGGTCGATAGCGGCCGCGTCGACCTGAGCACCGAGCAGTACCCCCAGGGCGCCGTCGCCGGCAAGTAACGCGGGCGCCGCCCCGCCGGCGGCGTCCTCCATCCCGTTTGAATCAAGGAGAGTCGTCCATGACCGCTACACTCAACCCCGAGATGACCGTCGGCGCCTTCGTCGCCGAACGCCCCGCCCGCTCACGCGTCTTCGAAAAACTGGGCATCGACTACTGCTGCGGCGGCAAGAAGCCGCTGGCCGAGGTCTGCGCCCGGCGCAACCTGCGTGTCGAGGACGTCCTGCAGCTCATCGAGGCCGCCGATGCCGGCCCCGAGGAGCCCGCCGTCCAGCCCGCCAGAATGACCCTGGCCGAGCTGTGCGATCACATCGAACAGACGCACCACGCCCTGCTGCGCCGCGAGCTCCCCCGCCTGGCCGCGATGATCGAGAAGGTCCTCAACGCCCACGGCCAGTCCTATCCCTGGATCCAGGCGCTCCAGCAGGTCTTCCACGGCCTGGCCGACGAGCTGTTCAGCCACATGATGAAGGAAGAACAGATCCTCTTCCCGCTCGTGCGCAAACTGGAGGCCGGCGACCCCTCCGCCGCCCCGATGATCGCCGCCGAGCACGGCCCGATCCACTGCATGGAGGCCGAACATGACTCGGCCGGCGACGCCCTGGCGCGCATGAGCGAGCTGACGGTCGTCTACACCCCGCCTCAGGGGGCCTGCAACACCTTCCGCGCCATGCTGGACGGCCTGCGCGAGCTGGAGCTGGACCTCCACCAGCACATCCACAAGGAGAACAACATCCTCTTCCCCCGCGCCCAGGAACAGGCCCGCGCCCTGGTCTAGGCCCCGTCCAGCCCGCATCCCGGCGGGGCGCCGGAACCCCGTAGTGGGAATCGGCGCCACGCCGGCGTGCGACCGGCGCCGCCGCCGGTCAATCCAGCTTCACTCCCTCACGCTCCACCACGTGGCATGGCCATCCTGGCCATGACCCCGAGGCGCTGGAAAATCCCTTCCGCCGCCGCCCCGGCGCATGGGCCGGCTGCCTCCGCCCCCTCGACGCCCACGCCAATCTCCTTGCCTTTGCACGTGCGACGGCCGGGGGATTGGTTTATATTGGGAAGTAACCGGCTGCCGTGGGGTGATACCATCAGGGAGCGCCAGAGAACGATATGAACGGCAACAAAAAATGCATGAAATGCGGGGAACCGGCGACGCATAAGTTCACACGCATCGAGAAGGGCCAGATCTTCGACGTCTACCTGTGCGATCGGCACGCGGCCGAAACCAGCCAGTATATTCCCAAACCGGAAATTCCACTCAGCGAGATCCTCGAGGGGCTGCTCAAGCAGGAGGTGAAGGCCCAGAGCGGCTCGACCGCCCCGGCCGGAGTCGTTTGCAGCCAGTGCGGCCTGCGCTTCGAGGCCTACAAGCGCAACCTGATGCTCGGCTGCGACGCCTGCTACGAGTCCTTCGAGGAATACCTCGTCCCCGACCTGCGCCGGTTCCACGGCGAGACGCGCCACATCGGCCGCAAACCGGGGGGCGGACGCCAGGTGCCCGATCAGCAGGATGCGCCGGCGCGCCATCGCAAATCGGCCGGCAGCCTGGAACTGAGCGTGCCGCCGATCCCGCAGGCCCCCGACAAGCCGGTCCAGAAGAAGCAGGCCGACCCGGCCAAGGCCGAGCGCGAGCACCTGATCCGCAAGCTGCGCCGCGAAATGCAGGAGGCGATCGCCAGCGAGGACTTCGCCCGCGCCGCCGAGTGCCGCGACCAGATCCGCGCGCTCGCCGGCGATATGCAGCAGGCCGGCAGCGACGCCCCCGCCGAGGAAAAGGAGTGAGCGTCACCGCCATGCCGCGCAGGCCCGCCGCCAGACCCCGACCTCCGAACTTCCCGTCATGAGCCCGACGCCGCCGGGCCGCTCCCGCTGGCTGGAGCCCGACAAACTAACCGAAAGCCTGGCCGCGCTGGTCCAGATCAACAGCGTGAATCCGGGCTTCGGCGGGCCGCAGGGGGGCGAGCGCCAGGTGCTGGAGCGCGCCGCCGGGATCCTGGCCTCGGCCGGCCTGACGCCGCGCCTGGTCGAAACGCAACCCGGCCGCCCGCTCCTCCGCACACGGCTGCGCGGACGAACGCCCGGCCCGCCGCTCGTCTTCGAAACCCACGTCGATACCGTCGCCGTCACCGGCATGAAGATCGAACCGTGGGGCGGCCGCGTCGACCGGGGCCGCCTGTGGGGCCGCGGCTCGACCGACGCCAAGGGCCAGGCCGTGGCAATGATGCACGCGCTGGCGGCGTGGGCGGAGGCCGACGCGCCCCCCCCGCACGACGTCGAACTGGTACTCGTTCATGACGAGGAGTTCTCCTTCGGCGGCGCCCGGGCCCTCCTGGCCGATGGCCTGGAGGCCGTCGGGATCGTCATCGGCGAGCCGACCAGCCTGCGCATCGTGACCGCCCACAAGGGAAGCGTGCGGTTGTGGCTCGGCGTGGCGGGGAAATCGGCGCACGGGGCGCGCCCCCACCTGGGGATCAATGCGATCTCGGCGGCGTCGGCGCTCGTCCGCGTCATCGACGAGCAATACGTCCCCGAACTGGCGCGGCGCAGCGCGCCGCTCGTCGGCTCGCCCACGATCAACGTCGGCCAGATCGTCGGCGGCGTGCAGCCCAATCTCGTCCCCCCTTCCTGCCGCATGCATGTGGACCGCCGGACGATCCCCGGCGAGACGACCGACGATCTCCGCCGCGAACTGGAGGGGCTGTTCGCCGCGGCGAAACAGCTCTTTCCCCAATTCGAAGGGTGCATCGAGGAAGTGACGCTCGACGCCCGCGCCGTGCAGGCCCCGACCGACAGCGCGCTGGTCCGCGCGGCGCAGGCCGTCACCGGCGCCGCCGGACGCCCCACCGCGCCCATCGGCGTCGACTACGCCACCGACGCCTGCGAACTGGGCCACGCCGGCATTCCCTTCATCATCCTCGGACCGGGCAGCATCGACCAGGCGCACACCGAGGACGAATTCATCGAGATCGCCGAGCTGGAAGCCGGCGCCCGCGTCTACGCCGGGCTGATGGGCCGCGATCTGTCGGCTCCATGAGCAGCCAGCGCGCCCAGCGTGTGGTCTGGCTGGCCGGGACACGCGGGGAGATCCTCCTGCTCGGCCCATCGTTCAAGGCGCTCTGCCGCCCGCCGGCCGAGGGCGGCAATCCGCGCGCGGTCGGCTGGCTGGCCTGCACCGGCGAGCACGGAACGGCGGCGTATCAGACCCTCGATGCGCTCGCGCTGGCGCCCGACGAGACCGGCGCGCTCTGCCACCCGGCCGACGACCCCGCGGTCCGGCTGCGGCTGATGCTGGAGCGGACCGAATCGTTCGTTCACTTGCGCCGGGCGTCGCACGTCGTCTTCGCGGGATATGGTCCGACGGCGGCGGCCGCCGCGCTGTGCTGCCACGGGCGCGGTTGCCGCGGCCTCTGGCTGCGGCCCGCCGACCGCTTGGGGATCATCGGCCGACTGGACTGGGAGGCCGGGCTGGCGCGCGTGATCGCGGCGCTCGCGCCGCGCGTCGCGATCCTCGACGTGCCGGCGATGCCCGACGCCGTCGCCGAGGGACTGGCCGCGGCCCCGCCCAGTTCCCCGTTGGAAGCCGAAATCCCCGGTTTGCGCGACGCGGCCCCGCTGGCGCTGGTGGCCATCTACCGCCGCGAGTGGGGCGTGACCCACGGCAATGCCGCCTCGCGCTTGATTCACGCCGCGGGCCGCTGGGCCGAGGCGGCGCCCGAACGCGATTGGGTGATCTCCAGCACGCTGAACATGCGCCTCGAGGGGCCGTTCCGCGCGCTCGAACGACGCCCCGCCAACCTGCTGCGCGTCCCGCCCCTGCCTTATCCGCTCTGGCGCGAGCTGCTCGGCCGGGCGGAGCTCGTCCTGACCGACTCGCCGCTGATCGCCGACGAAGCCCTCCAGCGCGCGATCCCCGTGCTCACGCTGGGCGAGCGCAATCCCGATCGCGCGGACCACGCGATCACGCCCGATGAACTGAACTCGCCCGCGCTGCGGGAGCGACTGGATCGCGCGCGCGCGCGACCGGTCCCGGCAAACGTCCCGCCCCCCATCCCGACGCCTCACGCCTGGATCACCGACCGCATCGTCCAATGGCTCGCGCGCGAGGAAGAACCGTAGCCCGCAGGCCACCCGTTTGCTGTCCCTCGAAATCCGTCCGATCCGTCGGAATCCCTGCCCTTACGGCCAGCGGCCGGTCGCCAGCAGGATCTCGCGGGCGGCCTCGGTCGTCCGCCGCGCGCTCCCCTGGTTGCGTTCGAGCACCTGCAACGCCTTGCGCCCCTCGGCCGCGCGGAAGGCTTCGTCCGTCAGCAGTCGCCGCAGCGTCGCGTGCAGCTCGTCGGGCCGCACCTGCAAGCCCGAACACATCGACTTGAACAGCCGGTCGATCTCGCGCTGGCTGTGCATGTCGGGGCCGTAAACCACCGGCACGCCGTGCACGGCGGCCTCCAGCAGGTTGTGCCCGCCGGTCGGGCAGAAGCTGCCGGCGACGATCGCGACCGCGCCGAGACCGTAACTGCGTGCCAGCACCCCCATCGCATCGAGCACCACGACGTCGGGATCGCTCCCCGGCTCGGGGCGGCTGGCCGCGCCGACGCGCCACCCTTCGCCCGCCGGCGCCGCGTCGCGCGCCAGTTGCTCCACCGCCGCGAACCGCTCGGGATGCCGCGGCGCGATCAGCAGCCCCAGCCCCGGCATCTCGCGGCGCAGCTCCGCGAACCCCCGCAGGATCAGCGCTTCCTCGCCTTCATGCGTCGACCCGGCGACGATCCACCGCCGCTCCGGATTCAGGCCGAACCGCGCGCACAGTTCCCGCCGCTCGCGCTCATCAAGCACCTGTGCGGGCAGGTCGAGCTTGCAGTTGCCGGTGACGCGGATCCGCGCCGGCGCGACGCCCAGCGCGGTGAACCGCTCGGCGTCGACCTCGGTCTGGGCGCAGACGGCGTCGAGCGCCCCCAGCGCCGGCCCGAGGTAGCGGCGAAACCGCAGGTAGCGCGGAAACGAGCGGTCGGAGATGTCGGCGTTGAGCAGCACGCAGCGCGTCCCCCGCCGGCTCGCATGCGCCAGAAAATTGGGCCACAGGTCGCTCTCGAGCAGGACGAACAGCCTGGGATTGAACACCCGCTGGAAGCGCTCGACGTTCACCGAAAAATCCACCGGATAATACGTGTGGACCGCATCGGGAAACAATCGCCGGGCCGCCGCCTGCCCCGTCTCGGTGATCGTGCTGATGACCAGCGGCAACCGCGGCGCAAGTGCCTGCAGCCCATCGGCCACGACGCGCGCGGCCTGCACTTCGCCCACCGAAACGGCGTGGATCCACAGCGAGCCGTCGGCGAACCGCCGCGCTTCGGCCGGGGGCGGCAGCCGGCGCCCCAGCATCCCGCCGGCGCTCTCGGCGTATTTGCCGCGCGCGAGGCGCCGCCAGGCGAGATACGGCATCAGCGCCGGAAGCGCGAGGGCGTAAGCGAGATCGTAGCGTAACAAGGCGCGAGACGGCCGACATCGGGGGGTGGCGCGCCGCCGGGCGCGACGGCATGCGCGCCCCATCTTCCCCCCCGCGCCCCCGATTTCCCAACCTTTTTCCACCCGCGACCCAAACGTCTCTGCGCAATTCATGACCGGGATTCCGCTTGTCCCCCGCGTTGCCCAGTCCCTATCATCCATGCAGCGGTCGTTCCGGGCATCGAGGGCATCATGTTGGCGCGATGGCCACCTCGCCTGTTCCCTCTTCCGCCCTTCGGCGGCGGCGAGAAGGTCCGCTACATCGATCACGAACGCCCCGATCCGTCCGTCGCCCCCGACGGCTATGCGCCGGTTCCCGCCGACCTGTGGCGGGACTACGAAAACCTGCGCCCCCCGCCCGTGCAGCCCGGCCGCGTGATGCACCGCTTCTCGACGATCGGCGAGCAGCAGGGCGATTATGATCGCCGTTCGCCGTGGTATTCCTATCCGATCGCGCTGGCCGGGTTCTGGGCCCTGATGCTCCTGGTCGGGCTGGCCGTGGCGGCCCGGGGCCTCGGCGAGCGGGGATTCCATCTCGATGGCGACGAAACCTGGCTGCTGATCCTCGGCGGGATCGCCCTCGGCACGCTGCCCGCCAGCATCGCCAGCCTGCTCTACCTGGGCGAAGCGCGGCGTACCGAGCGCGAGATGCTCGCGCGCCGCCGCCGGGAGAAGGAAGCCGCCCGCGAGCAGGCCCGCAAGCAGTTGGAACACGACCAGGGCTGGTAACCCCGGCCCGACGGATGCCGGAGCTTCCGAAAGCCAGGGAAGAATGGTCATTGCCGCGCGGTTCGGGCAGAATTCGCGGGCAACTCAATTCCAGAACAGAAAGCACGCGCATGCAGAATCAGGCGTTGGAGCAGATCGAGCGGACCGGCCTGGTCCCCGTCATCGCGATGGAAGACCCCGAGCTGGCCGTGCCGCTGGCGCGGGCGCTGGCCGAGGGGGAGATCCCGGTGATCGAGCTGACGTTCCGCACCAGCGCCGCGGCCGACGCGATCGCGCGAATTCGCCGGGAGTGTCCCGACGTGCTGGCCGGCGCCGGAACCGTCCGCACGCCGGACCAGGTGCGGCAGGCGCACCAGGCGGGCGCGCGGTTCATCGTCGCGCCCGGCTTCAACCCGGACGTGGCGCAAGCCTGTGCCGCGCTGCAACTCCCGTTCGTGCCGGGGGTGGTCACGCCGACCGAGATCGACCGCGCCCTGCTGGCGGGGTGTCAGGTGCTCAAGTTCTTTCCGGCCGAGCCCTCTGGCGGCATCGAGATGCTCAAGGCGCTGGCGGCGCCGTTCCGCCACACCGGGGTCAAGTTCCTGCCGACCGGCGGGATCCGCGAGGACAATTTCGCGGCCTACCTGGCGCTGGACATCGTAACGGCCGTCGGCGGGACATGGATCGCCCCGGCCGGCGCAATCGCCCGGCAGGAGTGGGCCTCGATTACCAAGCTCTGCCGCCAGGCGCGGGAGATCGCGCGCACGGCGCGCGGCTGACGCTCCCCTCGCCGCGCCGCGCGGGTCAGTCCGGCTTGTGCGCCGGCGGCTGTGCCCTCAGATGCAGCACGCGCAGCTTGAAGAACTGCACCACCGTCAGAATGATGAACGCCAGGATCGTGGTCAGCAGCGCCACGCCGTAGAGACCCGCGCCGCAGATCGTGCCCAGCGCCCCCACCACCCAGATGCCCGCCGCCGTGGTGACCCCTTCGACGCGATGGCGCGACTGGATGATCGTGCCGGCGCCGAGGAACCCCAATCCGCCGGCGATGCCGGCCACCGTGCGGACCGGATCGTACGCGAACCCGGTCGTCTGCCGGCTGACTTCGACCGTCAACACCATAAACGCCGCGGCCCCCAGCGCCACCATCATGTGCGTGCGCAGACCGGCCGGCTTGTCCTCGCGTTCGCGGTCCCAGCCGATGATGCCGCCGCAGAGCGCCGCCATCGACAGCCGCAGGATGACATCCAGTGGCCGCGACTCGAAATTGAGCCATTGCACCAGTTGCTCACCCAACTGCCCGACGTCCATGGTCGTCTCCCCCCTGCGGTGATTTGCGCCAAGTGGCCGCGGCCTTGGCTGCATGCATCATAACTCAGGCGACGTGACCGGTGAATTCCCCCCGGAGCGGGACCGCCGCCGCTCAGTCGGCAAGCTGGCGCGCCATGCTCCGCAGCCCTTCGCCGTAGGTGGGGTGGATCGCCACCATGTCGGCCAGCACGCGCCATGTCGCCTTGCATTCGATCAGGCCGAGGAACAGATGGACGAGTTCGCCGGCCTCATGGCCGACCAGCGTGGCGCCCAGGATCCGGTCCGACTCCTCATCGATCACCATCTCGAAAAAGCCCTCGTGGTGGCACCATTCGGCCGCGCGGGCGATCTCGCGGATCGGTTTGCCAACGCACCGCGCGCGATAGCCCGCCGCCTGGGCCTGCTTCATCGACAGCCCGGCGCGGCCCATCTGCGGCTCGGTGAACGTGCAGTAGCCGAGCGCCCGATCCGCCCGCGTCCGTTTGCCCCCCTCCAGCGTATCCAGAATGCGCAAGTGGTCCTCCCAGGCGGCATGGGTAAACGGCGGCTGCCCCGCCACTTCCCCGGCGGCAAACACCCCCTTGCACGTCGTCCTGAGCCGCTCATCGACCTGGATGAATCCCTCATCCGTCAGTTCGATGCCGGACCTGGCGCACTGGAGCGCCGCGGAATTGGGCCGGCGGCCGACGGCCACCAGCAGCGCGTCGCCCTCCAGCCGCGTCCCGCCGACCAGCTTCAGGTGAAATGCCGCTCCGTCGTACTGCACTTCGCTCACTTCCACCTCCAGATGGACCTTGATCCCTTCGTTCTCGAAAGCATGCACAAAGCACTCGCTGACGCGCGCATCCTCCTTGTGCAGCAGGCAGTCCCCGCGCTCCAGAATGTGCACTTCGCTCCCCAGCCGGCTCATCCCCTGTCCCAGTTCCAGGCCGACATAGCCGCCGCCCAGAACAATCAGGCAACGGGGTTGCTCGCGCAGATCGAAGAAGTTCATGTTCGTCAGGAAGGGCGTACCCTCCAGACCGGGGATGGCGGGGATCCGGGGGGCGGAGCCGGTATCGATGACAATCAGCGGAGCCTCGGCGGTTTCGGTTCCGGCGGCGGTCTGGGCCTCGACGCGGCGTTCGCCGGCGAACCGCGCCACGCCCTCAATCAGCTCGATGCCGCTGTTCTTGAAATTGCGCCCGACCCCTTCGTTCCACTCCGCACGCACGTCGCGCACCCGCTTCATGACCTCGGCGAACTCCACACGAACGTCGGCGTAAACGCCCAGTTCGCGGGCCGAGCGGACACTCTGCGCCCGGTGCGCCGCCGCCAGAAAGGCCTTGGACGGCGTGCAGCCGTAATTGACGCAGCTTCCCCCGAGGGCGCCCTTCTCGAACAGAATGACCTTCTTGCCCGTTCGGTCCCATTTCAGCGCCAGGGGGACGCCGGCCTGGCCGCTGCCGATGATGATCGCGTCGGCCTTCCGCGTGGCCATGAGTATGGGTCCTTAAGGGGGGGATGGAACGGGACGGCGCGCCCGTGAATCGCGTCCCCCAGTCGGAAAGCCAACGGCGTGCCATCGCGGTCGGCGGGCGCGGGGCCGTTAAGGATCGCCCACTCGGTGGTTAATAGACGATTCTACGGTGCCGGCTCAATCCGCACATCGCTGTCGACAAGGTCAATCCGGCCGGCGCCGCTCAGCAGAACCGGCCCGACCTGATCGCGCGCGGTCAGGCCTGTTCCCCACAGGTGCCCGCCGGGCGGGGCGCCGCCCACGCGCAGTTCGCCGATGTGTTGCAGCGTCGTCCGGGTGGTGCCCCAGTCGCCGTCGAGCAGCAGCAGGTCGGCCGGCGCGGAGGGCGCGTCGTCGGTTCCGGGCGTCCCCCCCAGCGTGGAATCGATCGTCAGCAGGGCGCCGCCGCGCCAGCGGATGACCCGGTCGCCGGCGGCCTCGCCGACCAGTTCCACGACGCTGTCGTTCACTTCCAGCCGGCCGCCCTCTTCCAGGATCAGATCACCGTGAATCACGACATGCTGGGCGTTCCATGTCCGTTCGCCGTCGACGTGCAGATTGCCGCGGATGATGGTTTTGGGCAGCGGCCGCTCCAGGCGCGGCGCGGCGGTCTGGGCGGCGATCACGCCGGCCAGCGCCAGGCCCGCCGTCAGCGTCGCGAACAGAAGGTTGCGGTTCATCGTTGCCGGCAAGTTCGCCTCCCTTGCGCCGATGCGAGCAAATCTCCTGCCGGTTGCGGCGGGGATGATGGATCCAACCGAGCCGCCGGCCGCTCACCTCGGCCCCGCCCCCGCCTTTGCAAAGACCCCGGCGCCATGCTAGGCTGCGCCTGTTTGGGGAGTCTCCGGCCGCCTCCAGCATGCCCTCTCGCGTCCCCATCCGTAAACCCTGGCCTTGGAACCGGTCCGTCATGCGTTTTCACAAGTATCACGCCCTGGGCAACGATTATCTGGTCATGGACCCCGCCGACGGGATCGAGCGGCTCGAGCCGACCGCGGTGCGCAAGATCTGCCATCGCAACTACGGCGTCGGCTCCGACGGCATCCTGCACGGGCCGCTGGCGACGAACAAGGGCGATTTCGGCCTGCGCATCTGGAATCCCGACGGCAGCGAGGCGGAGAAGAGCGGCAACGGCTTGCGGATTTTTTCGCGCTTTCTGCTCGACAGCGGCCGCGTGCAACCCGGTCGCCCGTTTACGGTGGATACCCCGGGCGGCCGGGTCCGCTGCGAGGTGAACGCCGGCGGCGCGAGGGTGACGGTCGAAATGGGCCGGGTCAGCTTCGACGCCGCGCAAATTCCCGTCAGCGGCGTCGCCGGCGAAGTCCTCGGCCAGCAACTGACCGCCGGGGAGATGATTGTCACCTACAACGCCGCCACGATCGGCAATCCGCATTGCGTCGTCGTCCGCGACGAGGTCAGCGCGGAGGAGGCCCGCGCACTGGGGCCCCAGCTGGAGAACCACCCCATTTTTCCCAATCGGACGAACGTCCAGTTCCTGCAGGTGCTCGACCGCAATAACATCCGCATCGAGATCTGGGAGCGGGGGGCCGGCTACACGCTCGCCTCGGGCAGCAGCTCCAGCGCGGCGGCCGCCGTCGCGCACCGGCTGGGGCTGTGCGACCGCGACATCACTGTCCACATGCCGGGGGGGAATCTGCGCATTCAGATCGCCGAGGATTACGCGATCACGATGACCGGCCCCGTCACGCGGGTGGCCGCCGGCGAGATCGACGACGAGCTGTTCACGGTCGAGATCTGACGCAATCCGGAGCCGGAGGCGGCCATGGCCAAACAGCGCAATCCCCTGATCACGGTTGATGGCCGGCGCTGGCGTCGCATCCCGATCCGCACCCACCGCGTCACGCGCGAGGACGACATCGTCGAGCTGTGCGACCGCTACTCGCGCGAGCTGCGTCAGGCGGGCGACATCCTGTTCGTCAGCGAGAAGGTCGTGGCAGTGACGCAGGGCCGGGCAATCCCGGTCAGCGAAATCCGGATCGGACTGCTGGCGCGGCTGCTGTGGCGCTGCGTGCGCAAGGTGCCCTACGGCGTCGGCCTGCGCTCGCCCGAAACGATGCAGTGCGCGATCAATGAATGCGGGGCGGCGCGGATTCTGGCGGCGGCGGCGATCGGCGGGCTGACCCGCGCCTTCGGCCGCCGCGGCGATTTTTACCGCATCGCCGGCATGCAGGCCGCCACGATCGACGCCGCCGGCACCAGTCCGCTGCAGTCGGACTGCGTGATCCTGGGGCCGAAGGATCCCGACGACGTCGCGCGCCGGCTGCGCGCGCGGACCGGCCTGGCTGCGGCCGTCGTCGACGTCAACGATATCGGCGGCTCATGGGTGCTCGGTTCGGACGGCATCGCCGACCCGCGCCTGATCGAGGCCATCCTCAAGGACAATCCGCTGGGGCAGAAGGACGAGCAGACGCCGTTCGGCCTGATCCGCGCCGAAGCGGCGGAGGCCGCCCCGCCGGCCGGGCCGGGCGGCTGACTTCAGCCTTCGCTCGCCCGCACCTGGGCCAGCACCCCCTGGAAGACGGGCGATTCCTCCACATCCGCGCACAGCTCATTGACCAGGTCGCCCAGCGGCGCGCTGCCGATCACGGCCCGCGTGACGGCTTCCTCCTGGTGCGCCTTGAGCCAGTCCTCCACGGCGTCGCGGAAACTCTTGCCCAGAAACAGGTCGCCATCCATCGGCGCGGCGCCGTTCAGCCGGCCGATCACCGCGTCGAGCGGGGCGGGCAGCAGGCCCACGAACCGGGCGCCGATGCGGTAGGCGCCGGGGATCTGCGTCAGCGTGCAGGCGATCGACCGCACGAGGACCTGCACCGGCGCGTTCTGGCCTGGGATGTGAAAGACCAGCTTGATGATCGCCGGAACCGGCATGAGCTGGCGGACGAGGAGCGAGATGCCGTCGCGGCTGACATCGCGCACCAGTGCCGCCACGGCATGCCCCTCGCTGTCGTTGAACGGGTTGATCACGTGGCAGGTGGTTTGCAGAACAAGGGAAAACCGGCTGTGTTCGCGGCGATTGACCGGGCTCCGCTGGACGCGCAGCAGCCGCTCGACGAGGGCGTTGAGTTCATCGGCCAGGACCGGTTTGCCCAGATAGGCGATGGCGCGGCTGCGCGTCATGTCGCGCATGTGATCGAGCTGCTCGCGCGAGACGAGCAGAATGAACCGGCACTGCTGCGCGCGGCGGCGCACGGCGCTGATCACGCGCAGGTCGCGCACGCTGTCGCCCGATGAGTCCATGACGACCAGGTCCGGCGCGGCCTCGATCAGGCCGGGGAGCAGACCGCCGTCGGCGAGCAGCCCGATGAACTCGGCGCCGAAAACCTCGAGCCGCTCTTCGACCTCGCGGATCACCTCGGCGTCGTCGCTGACGGCGACGATCCGGTGGCGGGCTGTGGACAGGGTTGAGGGCACGCAAACCCCATAAACACGGATTCTCCTCCCGGCGCCGGATCGGCGCGAGAGGGCTCATGATCGTTCTATCGGCCGGATTCCCCTCCGCTTGAGGCCCGGGACCGGAACCGGACAGGCCCCCCGGCGAATCGAATTTTGACTCCCGCTAAAGCCGCGGGCCCTGACTCACGAAAAGAAACAGGGAACGCGAGACGTTTTGGGAGACTTTCTGCGGGCGACGTCCCAGAAGGGTGCATCCACTTGATCGAAGTACTGGACATCAACGGCGGCGCCAACGGCCCGGAATGCCGTGTGCGGCTGATCTGCCATTGCGGCGCGCCGCGCCTGGCGATCTATAGCAAAGTCACGGACCGCATCATCTATTGCGCCAACTGCGGCAGCATCACGACGCTGACGCGTCTGCGCCGCGAGTGGGCCGACGACCCGGCGGCCCGCGGCGAATGGCAGTTGATTAACGTCAGGGAAGGGGACGAATGCCCGCTGGTCAATGTGTTCGTTCCCGTCCGGCTCGTCTTCGACGTGGGGGACCGAAAAGGCTGCGAATCGCAGGGGGTGTTGACCAAGTTGTCGATCAACAAGGCCTTCCTGCGTCTGAAGGAATACGAGGAGGGGGACCCGCAGGCGCCGCCGTCGCTCGCCAAGGGGCAATACCTGCGCTTGGAAGGCAACGACGGCCCGATGAAGGGGCGCACGCTGGCGTGCATCGAGGATCACGTGACGCCGCCGACGCCCGACAGCCCGGTTTACTACAAGCTGCGGTTTGAGTTGCTCATGCCGCGGCGGCGGGAAGAGCTGGAGAAATTTTACCGCGAGGCGTGCGGCCTGACGACGCGGGCCGACGGCACGCCCCGCGTCCAGTCGAACGGACGCGCCCGGCGCAAGGTGGAACTGCGCCCGCCCGACACCGAACCGGAACTGGATCTTGAAGAAGCGCACACGCCGCGGACGCCGGAATCGTCGCCCGGCGAGCCGGCGCCGCCGGAGGAGTCGCGCCTGCTGGTTTTCGGGCGCGGGCTGAACGGCGCAACTCCGAATGGCGCAGTCCAGAACGGCGCCGCGGCCAACGGCGTTCTCCCCGGCGCGGCGGGTTCGCCGCCGGAGCCAGAATGGCCCGCCGAGCCGGAGGATGAACCGCCGGCCGTGCCGATGGCCAACGCAACAAACGACACACTGGGCGACGATGATCCGGCGCCGAGGTATGCGCCGCGGCCGGCACCGGCCCAGACACCGGTCCGCCCGGTCGCCGCCGAGCCGCGCGTGGAAACGACCGCGCCGATTGCCGCCGCCTCACTCGAGGACGACTCGATCCGGCTGTTGATCCTGACGTCGGAAACCCACGACCAGAACATTTCGAACCATCTCAAACGGATCTCGTCCTACAGCGCGGCGATCGCCCGCGAACTGAACTGGTCCGACGAGGCCGCGGCCCGCCTGGCGACCGCCTCCAAGCTGCACGATCTGGGCAAAATCGGCGTCCCCGACCAGATCCTGAAAAAGACCGGCGCGCTGACCGAGGAAGAGCGCACGACGATGCAGCAGCACACGCGGCTGGGCTACCACATTCTGGAGAACAGCGCGTCGGAAATCATGCGGCTGGGCGCGGTGATCGCGCTGCGCCATCACGAGCGCTACGACGGAACGGGTTACCCCGACGGGCTCGTGGGCGACGCCATCCCGATCGAGGCGCAGATCGTCTCGATCGCCGACGTCTTCGACGCGCTGACCACGGCGCGCCCCTATAAACCCGCCTGGCCCACGGATAAGACGGTGCAATACATCGTCGACCAGGCCGGCAAGATGTTCAATCCGCAGGTCGTTGATGCGTTCCTCAAGGCGATGCCGGAGATCAAACGCAACCAGTTGCGGTTCATCGACGACTTCCGCGACATTTGGACCGAACGGCGCAACGCCACGCGCGTGCCGGTGGCCCCCGTGCCGATCAGCATCGAGGTGGCCATGCCCGAAATGACCTTCCGCCCGTACCGGCTGGAGGGGATCATCTGCAACCTCTCGGCCTACGGCGTCAAGGCGCGGCTGAACAACGTCACCGGCGACATGTTCGGCCTGCTGGTCAACTCGCGCCGCTATGCCAAGATCTACTGCGAACAGCCGCTCTGGGAACCGCTGCACCAGACGTTCTGCCGCGTGGCGTGGATCGATTACTACGCGCTGCCGGACCCCGACGCCTGCCTGATGGGACTGGAATTCCAGAATCCGATTCACGAGCTGGTCGAGATCATCCAGGAGATCGGCACCGCCCCGCAACCGGAGGGGGTGGAGGGGATCGAACGGATCGATTCGGCCGGTTGACGTAGCCCGCGCAAACCGGTTCAATGGGACGACCGCCCTTGAGGGCCGCATGATCGCCGCGTGCCCGACGCCGCCGGACGTTCCCCATGCCCACCGACCCGACGCGACCGCTGACCGGCGCACGCCTGGAGGAAGATCTGGCCGCGGACAACACGCTGCGGCCGGCCTCGACGCGTGAATTCATCGGCCAGCGCGAGATTCTCGAACAACTGATTCTGTCGATCGAGGCCGCCCGCGCCCGCGGCGAGGCGCTCGATCACGTCCTGCTTTACGGCCCGCCCGGTCTGGGCAAGACCACGCTGGCCAAGATCATCGCCAACGAGATGGGGACGACGATCAAGGAAACGTCCGGGCCGCTGCTCGAGCGCAAGGACGACCTGGCGGCGATCCTGACCGACCTGCAGCCGGGCGACGTGCTGTTCATCGACGAGATCCACCGGCTGGCGCGCGTCGTCGAGGAATGCCTCTACCCGGCGCTCGAAGATTTCCAGATCGACATCCTGATCGGCGAGGGGCCGCACGCCAAGTCGATCAAGCTGGAGCTGCCGCAGTTCACGCTGGTCGGCGCGACGACGCGCGCCGGGATGATCACCGCCCCGCTGCGCACGCGGTTCGGCATGCTGCACCGGCTCAACTTCTACGAGGGCGCGGACATGGAACGGATCGTCGCGCGCTCGGCGCGGATCCTGGAGGTCGAGATCGAGCCGGAGGGGGCGGCGGAGATCGCCCGGCGCAGCCGCGGCACGCCGCGCATCGCCAACCGCCTGCTGCGCCGCGTGCGCGACTGGGCGCAGGTGCGCGGCGACGGGCGCATCACACACGAGGCCGCCGCCCGCGCGCTCAAGATGCTTCAGGTCGATGAGCGCGGACTGGACCAGATGGACCGCGAGCTGCTGCGGACGCTGATCGAGAAATTCGGCGGCGGCCCCGTCGGCCTGAATACATTGGCGGTCGCCATTGGCGAGGAAGAGGACACGCTGATCGACGTGTATGAACCGTATCTGATTCAGATCGGATTTCTGCACCGGACGCCGCGCGGACGGGTCGCCACGGCGCGGGCGTTCGAGCACATGGGCGTCCGCCCCCCCGCCTCGCTGCAAGGCGAACTCTTCGAACCCCTCTGAGAGGTTCGTCCCTCGTCCTGAAAACGCGTCTCTCGTCCCTCGTCCTCGTTCTCGTAATCGCTCCCGAAGGCCTTCCCCAAAATTCGGCTCTCGTCCCTCGTCCTCGGCTCTCGAACTCCATTCACGGCGCGGCGCCGCCGCATACGAAACAGACCGGGATCTGGATTGAAATCAGGATCGGGATCGAAATCGAAATCGACTCCCCACCGGCATTTCCATCCCGCCCGAGGACGCGCGACGGATCCGCCTTCACAGCATCGCCCGGAGGGCGTCCTCCAGCCGGGGGTGGCGAAACTCGAAGCCGGAGGCTTGCAGCCGCGCGGGCGTCATGCGGATGCTCGCCAGCAGGAGCTCCTCGGCCATTTCGCCCAGGGCCAGCCGGACGGCCGCGGCGGGGGCGGGCGTCACGGCCGGCCGCTTGAGCACGCGCCCCAGCGTCCGGGCGAACTCGCGGTTGGTGACGGCCTCGGGCGCGGCGAAATTGAACGGGCCGGCAAGGTCCGCGCGCCGCATCAGCCACAGAATCCCCCGCACGACGTCCTCCAGCGCGATCCAGCTCACGTATTGATCGCCCCTGCCGACGGGGCCGCCGACGCCGGCTTTGAAGAACGGCAGCATCATCTTGAGCATGCCGCCGCGCGGGCTGAGCACGCCGCCGAAGCGGGTCAGCGCCACGCGGATTCCGGCCTCGCGGGCCGGTTCGGTTGCGGCTTCCCACGCCTGGCAGACCTCAGCCAGGAACCCGCCGCCGGGAGCGTTCTCCTCAGTCAGGATCTCGGCGCCGCGGTCGCCGTAGTAGCCCATGGCGGAGGCGCAGATCAGAACCGCCGGCCGGGCGGCAGCGGCGGCCAACCGCTCGCAGAGCAGCCGCGTCCCGGCGACGCGGCTTTCGCGGATCCGCTGTTTCTTCTGGACGGTCCAGCGGCCCGTGATGCTCTCGCCGGCCAGGTGGACGACGGCATCGAAGCCCTCCAGAACGGCGCCGTCGAGTCGGCGTTCCTCGGGCTCCCAGGAGATCGCCTGCTCGCCCTGGCGCGGGGTGGCGCCGTGGACCAGCCGGACGACGCGCGCCTGGTCGGCCCGCAGCCGTTCGAGCAGGGCGGCGCCGATCAGGCCGTGCGATCCGGAGACGAGGACGCGCCCGGCGGGTTCGTGACCGACGGCCTGGGGCTGGCCGACGGCCTGGGGAACGGGGGAAGTGGCGGCCATGGGAAGATCCTTTGGCGAAATCACGCAAGGTTCAGGAAGCTGAATTTATGCCATCCGTCGCGGGCGGGGTCGCGGACGGGTTGGGGAGGCCGGCGTCCCGATTACCTCACATCGCAATCAATTATTCTTGGCCAATCCTTACCGGACGTGCTAGGGTCTGTTCCGGATGAACGGGCGCCCGCAGCGCCTCCGTTCCACCCCACGGCGCCCGCGCCCCCCGGCGGGAGCGGGCGAGTGATTGGGATGCGAACGATGTCTCACCGAAAGCAGGCTTTCATCATTCGCTCGCTGGATTTGATTGCACATCCGTCGTTGATCGACCCGCCACCGCAAATCACTCAGATCGACCGCGCGTCCAACCGATTCAATAGCTTGAACCACGGCGTTGTCCGGCCGGGCGCCTTCCGCCTCCGCTGAACCGACGCCGTACCCCGACCATGAATGGAGAGCAAGCCTGATGGCTGAGACTGCACCGACCCAGCGCCCGCTGATCAAGCGGCTGATGATCAGCATCGCCCGCTGGTTCGACTCGACGGCCGGCGTCAACCCGGCCGAGAAACTGGCCCCGCGTTTCGAACTCGTCCGCAGCATCCCGTTCATCGGGCTGCACCTGATGTGCCTGGGCGTGTTGTGGGTCGGGGTCAGCCCGGTGGCGGTGGGCGTCGCCGCGTTCATGTATTTCATCCGCATGTTCGCCATCACCGGATTCTACCACCGCTACTTCTCGCACAAGACCTTCAAAACGAACCGGTTCTGGCAATTCGTGTTCGCCGTCTGGGGGAACACGGCCACGCAGCGCGGGCCGCTGTGGTGGGCGGCGCACCATCGCCATCATCACAAGTTCTCCGATACCGAGCCGGATCACCACTCGCCGATCATCCACACGCTCTACTGGAGCCACATGGGGTGGGTCTCGTCGGCGTCGACCTACGCCACCGACGAGCAATACGTCAAGGACTGGCTGAAGTTCCCCGAACTGCGCCTGCTCAACCGGTTCGAAACGGTGGTGCCGTTCCTGACCGGCGCCGCGATGTTCGTCCTGGGCTGGGTGCTCAACACGCTCTGGCCGCACCTGGGCACCAGCGCCATGCAGATGCTGATCTGGGGCTACTTCATCTCCACCGTCGTCCTGTTCCACGGGACGTGCACGATCAACTCGCTGAACCACCTGATGGGCCGGCGGCGCTACGAAACCGGCGACAACAGCCGCAACAGCCTGCTGCTGGCGTTCGTCACGCTGGGCGAGGGGTGGCACAACAATCACCACTACTATCCCAACACCGCGCGCCAGGGTTTCTACTGGTGGGAGATCGACATCACCTACTACGGGCTGAAGCTGCTCTCCTGGCTGGGGATCATCCACGATCTGAAGCCGGTGGCGCGCGAGGTGCGCGAGCGCAATCACATCGACAAACGCGCCCCGGCCGGCCTCGCGCCGACCGCCGTGGGCGATCAGGCGTAATCCGCCGCGAAGCCCGCCGTGCGACAAATCATCCGTCGGATCGAACCGGTCCGACGGATTTTTCATTTCAGCGCCAGAATATTCCTTTCCCCAAGAAATAAGCTCTACTCAGGAGAGTTGCGCTCCCAGGTATCGGCCGGTTGCTTCTTTCATGAGGCGGTTTTCGAAACCTGAACGACGAGAGCCGAATTCTCGGGTGCGCCTTTGAGCGTGACGCCACTCCCGCGCTGGATTTCGGGCCGGGATGGCCCATGGAGGCGGCATGGATCGGCGGTGCGGCCGAGGCATCCCGGCGCGGGGCGGCGATGCCGATCCCGATTCCCAAATGGATCCGGCGGATACAATATATTGCACCTCCCTTTACCGAGGACGACAAGATGTTGTTTTTTTGGGGTTGACTTCTCCCGGGGCCGGCGTTATAACCGCCCCACAATCGCGACTTACCGGGCTCCGGTCGCTATCGGCGAACTGAACTGCATGGCCTTCTTTCCGTCTCCCCGCCGAAGCGAACCGTCCCCCCTCGCGATTTCAACCCCGATGCCGGGCCCGACGCCTCCGCCCTCTGTCACTGGCAGCCTTGGGTGGGGTAGAGACGGCCGGGCCGACTTCCCTGCCGGAGAAGGGGGGCATCGGGCCGGTTCCCCTGGAACGGGGATCCCGGGCGACAGGCACTGCGCACCTGACGCCCGACCGCGCGGCGGCGCCGGAACAGCGACCGGGGCCTCCGCGACTCAGGGCTGCCGAATGATCCGATACCCGTCGCCCCTGCTCCGGTTGCGACCCGTTGAATCCGCTCTGGTAAAGCGTTGCCGGCGATCCCGTGGAACCCGTGAAGGCGAACCCGATGGACCGTTGTGACCCGCTCCTGTAGAATGCTCTCGGAACGCTTGCGAGGAAAATTCGGCAGCCCTGATGGTCGGTCCGTGCGCTCCGGCCCGATGGGTGCTTTGTCCTCCTGAACGAAGATGACCCGAAATGCGCCGGAGCAAGGCTCCGGCCGGCGCGCCCTCGCCGGGCGTGTCCGCTGAGCTGTCGCCATTGAGCATTCGCTGAGACCGGTTTTGCCCCCACGCCCGACGGCTGGTCGGCCCCGACCACACCACGAGCCCGCCTGAAAGGGCCTCCCCATGAAACTGTTCCGCCGCCACACCCGCCCCGACATCAACCCGCTGGACGAGGTGGAGTACGAAAAACGCCGATCGGTGATCACCAACTCCGATGGCTCGATCGTCTTTGAGATGCGCGACGCCGAAGTGCCGCGCGCCTGGAGTCAGCTTGCCACCGACATCATTGTCTCGAAGTATTTCCGGCGCGCCGGCCTGAGCGGCCCGGAGGGGCGCGAGACGAGCGCCCGCCAGGTGGTCCACCGCATCGTCCACACGATCCGCATCGCGGGCGAACAGATGGGCCGTTACTTCCATTCGAAGGAGGACGCCGACACGTTCGAGGCCGAGCTGGCCCACCTGCTGATCACGCAGAAGGGGGCGTTCAACTCGCCGGTCTGGTTCAACTGCGGCCTGTGGCACGAATACGGGATCAAGGGGAGCGGGGGCAACTTCGCCTGGGACCCGGCGACCGACGCGATCGAGGAGATCGACAACAACTACAGCCGGCCGCAGTGCTCGGCCTGCTTCATCCAGTCGGTCGAGGACGACCTGATGTCGATTTTCGACCTCATCAAGACCGAGGCGAAGATCTT
>Ga0116161_1001727_pt1 | contig 21934 bp, 13 predicted proteins | sample AD_JPNAS3_MetaG_FD_89877 | JGI IMG/M metagenome (GOLD analysis project Ga0116161, IMG submission 89877) | Active sludge microbial communities of municipal wastewater-treating anaerobic digesters from Japan - AD_JPNAS3_MetaG | ecosystem: Engineered > Bioreactor > Anaerobic > Digestate | place... | reverse complement strand
TATGGTCGGCATGACACCCCTCCTCTCTTCCTATAAACGGACCGTAGCATAATTCTTCGAGGAATACAACGGCGGAGTATCGGGGGTCGTGGTTTGACATGAGACAAACAAGGGCTGCGAAAATTTTGGAGTGCGGTGAAAGTTCTTCAACCGGTAGGGACGCCTCCCTGAGGCGTCCGCGGCGGTTTCGGGGAAACCGCCCTGCCAGCGGGCGAATGCCCGCGTTCCCGACTTTTTACCTCTTACCTTTTATTTCTTACCTATAACTTTGACGTTGAGCGTTTTCCGCTCTTCACTCTCTATCGATCCCGATAGCGATGTCGCAAACCGGGAGGGACGAGCGTCTGCTCGTCCTCGGGCAAGCAAACGTTTGCCCCTCCCGATGCCCGCAAGTCCGGCGAACAGATGTGTACGGGAGGCTGTACACGCTTACCGCAGAGTTGTCAAATTACGTGGCTTGTTGTAACCACCTTCGCGAACCCAGCAGCTTCGGCACATGCAGTTGGTGCCGCGTCCGCACGTGCCCTGCACGTCGTGCGCGGGCGGATTGGGGCCAGCGGTTTCAAGCCGGTTCCAACTGTAGCCGCCGCCATGTGAGAACTCCGGCACGTTGTAGTCCATCCAGAGGATGAGCTTGCGCCATTCTTCAGGCGAAAGCTTTACGTTGCCATGCCCAGCCTTGAGACGCTTCGTGAGCGGACTCACTGCCGCGAAATAGTCGTAGGGCTTCGAATAGTGCGTCTCGAAGTACGAACTTGCAAACGACACATGCTTCTTTGCCACCATCAGGCGCTGGCCTTCAAGCCCTGCGAGGGATGGCGGCTTGCCTTCGCCGCCCGTGTGGCATTTGAGGCAGTGTTTCTCGAAGATCGGTGCCACACTACGCAGGTAACTGAATGCGCCGGGATAACCCAGATCCACGCTCTTCACGGGATCAAGGACGGTGCGGTTCGGCGGCGCAGATGCAATGCGCCCCGTTTGCGACTTCTGTTCGTGACAGCCAAGGCACCCCTGCACTTCGCCTTTTTGCGCGTGAATAAAACTGCGCATCGTGAGGATCGCCATGCCGTCCTTGTCAAGTGCTTGCAGTTGAATCGGCTCTCCCGCAGGAATACGGAATGCCGCTGAACCGTCCTCTGTCACGGGCACTTCACCGAGGTACTCTCTGTAGATTTCAAGGTCGCGCCCTTGGTGAAGCGTATCGCGACGGCAGGCCGGCATGTTGATGAGACGATTCACACGCAACGCCTTCACACTGCCTTTGGGGAGATCCACGCGCGAATCGTACACGTTCTCCACGTAGCAGACGCCGTACGGAGGCGCCTTGTCGGCCGGGGGCAATAGCGAGGCGAGCGCAGGGGGCTTCGGACGTTTCACGAGCGGAATCGGGTTGAACGTGGAGATAGCGGGATCCTGATAAATGAGTTCGCGTCCGCCGAGCGTATCGACAAGCCAGATGCCAAACGAGTTGGGGGCCTGCCAAGTAGCACCGCAGGAACTGCGGTGGTGGCGCGGGTGGTCTTTGGGATAAGCGAGCGGCTCGTCCGAACGCGCACAGAAGAAGAGCGTGTCGTTCACCGGCTGCGGATTGCAGTATGTCATCGGCAGTTTCCATCCCTCCGATTCCGGGAACGGGCACTCCGGCGTGAGGCGCGTGATCGGCGCATCGCCGTCTTCGCCCCGCCGGGGATCGAGCAGGAAGAGCGATCCCAAGGTGAAGGAGTGGTGGGCAGAGGCCGTGGCCACACACACGGGCGAACCTATGAGGGGTTTGATCTCCGTCCCCACGCAGACGCGCTCGGAATAGTTACCGTAAAGATGCGCCACGCCTGTGCCGTCAGGCTTGATCGTCCAGAGCGACTGGTGCCACACGGCGTTACGGTTGATGTAGTCCCAGCGCGTAAAAGCGATGAGGCCATCATTCAGTACGGCTGGTTCCCATTCGTTCGCCTCGCCGAGAGAGAGTGGACGGATGTTGTGCGAGCCAGCCGGTGCGCCCAGAGGTGTGAGATCACCACGGTAAAGGAGGAAGGACGGCACGTAGCGCCCCCAGTGACAGCGGCCAAAGTTCTGGGTGCGCGTGGAAGAGAAGGCGAAGCCGCCATCGGGCAGATAGCAAGGGTCGATGTCCTCGATCAGCACAGTCTGCCGTCCGTCGCGTGTTTCCATCTTATCCCCAGGGCCGCCAGTGATCTGTCGCAACCAAGAACCGTCCGCAGCGCATTCCCAGATGAAGTAACGGCGGTGAGCGAGCTTCACCTCCTCGCCAGGGCGGAACTTTCCGCCGTAGATCGGGTGCGTGGGATCGGCCTGCGACACCCAATCGTTCGGTGTGGCGTCCGCATGGAAGCCGTACTGACTCGGATCGAATCCGGCGGGCGGCGCCGCTGTGTGGTCACAGAACGCAAAAAGGATGCGGTCGGCGTCCCAGTTCAGATCGGGGTTGAGCACTGTGCCTGCGGGGAGCTTGTCTGCGAGCAACACGGTTTTCTTCGGTGCGTCCTTCCAATTCTCCAGCACCACAAGACCAGGGCCTGGACGCGAGAAGCGTCCCACGTACTGATCCACCATGTGGAGGTCCCACGTGTAGGGCAGACCGCGCTGGACGGCGAGGAGCTTCGCGAACTGCAAGTCGGGATGGAGAAAGAGAATCCGGCGGCGAAGCGACCGAATCGCCCGCTCCACACCCGCGCGATACGCGGGTGGGTCGTTCGTGGTGGAGGCGAGCCACGCGGCATTACTCTCCAGTTCGCGTCGGCAGGTCTCCAGTTGCGCAGCCGGGACGGACTTTGCCACATAAGCGAACGTACGTTGCGCAAGCGCGAGTGCTTCTTCCGCCGAATCGCCCAAGAGGACTGAAGAGCCGAACAGGACGATGCCAGCGGCGAGAAATGTGCGTGCAACCTCTTTCATGGTTCTTGTTTCTCCTTTCAAGACCATCGCGTTCCGCCCCCTCGGCACCCTCTGACAACCCTCCCCCTCCCCTATCGCTTGCCGCCATGATCAGAACACGCCCCGGGCATGGAGGGGCTGGCTTTGGCGCTAATGGGTTTCAATGCCTTAAGCGCCTCAAACTGATCAGCATCCCAGCTGCTGTCGGGATTGATCCTCACGTCGATCGCGACCACACCGCCGCGTTCGTTGACGGTACGCACGTAGTTCACCAGCTTTTCAGACGATATCTTCATCCCCGGACTGCACCAACCGGCCCCGTCTCCGCCTTGAGTCCAGTCCCCGAGCGGAATGAGGGCGAACGCCTGCTGGCCATTGACGAACCGCCCTTTCGGCACTGCGTAAAAATCATTGAATTCCCCTGCCGTGAAATCCGCCGAACGCCCATAGGCAGTGAAATACTCGCGCACGCCGTTGTTGTACGCCACAATCGCCTCCCCGCTGCCCTTCCGGATCGCCGCCGTGTACACGTCAAGCAGGTCGTCATTGTACTTGAGCAGTTCCTCATAGCAGCCATCCACCCACCATCCCTTCACCCTCTTGCCGTAGCGAACGGCATACTCCTCAAGCACCGCTGCCCAGTTCTCGACAAATCGCCGATCGACACCACCGATCCGCGGCGAAACGAGTCCCATCTTCGGGCCGAGTTCCGGGTCAAGATAAGGTCCATCCCCGGTATAGTAAAGGTAAAGGTCGATGCCACGCCTTTCGAGTTCTTCGGAAAGTTCCAACACAAGATCGCGTTTCGCACATGCCTCGCCAGGCTTCGTTCCGCAAATGCGGTCATACGTCGCATTCGGCGCGAGCATCCAACGTCGGCCCTGCATGATCGTGATGAAATAGAATCTTGCGCCACACGCACTGAGCCGCTCACCGAGCGCCTTGACGTCGAACCCATTCACCTTTGCGTTCCATTCCTCCGCCGTCCTGCACCCATGACCGAGAAAATGATTGAAGACTCCCCATTTGGAATCGTGAAGCCGTTGGGTACGGCGGTTGGCGCGTTCTGACAGTGCCAGATATTTCGGATGTTTCCGGTCAACGCCCCAGTTCACCGACACGATGTAGTCGACATAGGCGTTCTCCTTCTCCGGTCCATCGCAGTACGGCGCGATGATCAACCGATCGATGATCGCACGCCACGCCGCGTCCTCGCGAGGATAAACGGCAATCACCGAAGTCGCTGGCCTTGCCTGGCGAATCTGTTCCACCGCCCTTGAAAACTCATCCTTGTCATCCCCGGACTTCACCCGAAAGACGAACGCATCGTAGTCGGCTCCGCTCTTAAGCGCCTTTTCGACATCGGCGACAAACCCCATTCCGTTCTCGAACCGCGCCACCCGATTCGCGGCCTCCGTCATCATCACCGCAAAACAGACAGCAACGAGCGTCCCACATGTCCTTAGAATTCTCATTATTCTCCTTTCAGATTTCTCGGAGCGGCTTTCAACACCTGCGGAACCAGCGCCTGATAATAACCCGGCTTGCCAGCGCACTTGAATTTCTGGAACGGTCCCGGACGCACCAACGTCCCCGGTGCGGGATATTCCGCCCCGAGATAGTCGGTAAGCGGGCCGTCAATCGCCGGCACGCGAACGTCTTCAAGTTCCATCGGAAACTTAAAGAGCGCCGAAAGCTCACGATAGGCGATCTGCGCGGCCTTGCCCTGGGTCAGGCGAACCACTTTCGAATGAAGGTCTAGTCCGCGGACCTTCTGCCACACCGAAAGTTCCATCGGATGGCCGAATTCCATCCATGCGCCGTACCCCATGTCGAGACCCGCCGAACAGCACTGCTGCCAGAGATTGCTCCAACTGTTCTCGCCCTGGTTGTAGTAGGTGTAGCAGAACGGCGAGAGGGTGCCGATGTGACTGGTCTGTCCACCGGTACGCAGGAAAAGGTTGTAATCCGAAACCGTGCCACGACAGAACTTGTTCTCGCTCGCGATCATCAGATCGCCCTTGGCATTGTCGCAGAAGATGTTGTTCACGTAGCGATTGGACGACGTGTGAACCCCGTCCGGCATGCCGCCGTTCTTGCCGTAGGTCGTCCGGAACCTGACGCCCGCGCCACCATTGAAGCCGATAAAATTATGGGCGACCGTAACGCCGGAACCGTTGTGCGAGTAAACGCCATCCCCATTGTAGTATTGGTTTTCATCCGGACGGTTGCCGATGATGACGTTGTTGTCGACAAGCGCGTGGCCGACACACGTCTCGAACATGATGCCGCCGCGGCGGTTGGACGCGATGAAGTTCCCCGTGCAGCGGACATCGGTGAATCCGGTGTCGAACCAGACGCCGTACGCCTCGTTGTCGCGGATGACGTTGTTCGCGACCACGGCCGGCGCCCCGTGGATCTTGATGCCCGCTGTCTCCTCCCAGCCGAACTCGGGATAGTCCCCGAAGTTGTTGCGCTCGATCACGTTGCAGTAAATCTTCGCACCGCCCGGATTCCAAGCGGCGATCCCGTGCACGCCGCAGTCCGTCACAGCGTTGTAGCGAATCTCACAGTCCCTAGTGAACATGAGTCGCTGGTCCGCGTCCGGCATGTCAGGGAAACGCTGATCCTTCCAGGGCTCACCGTTCTTCCAATCGCCCCAGGTCTCGGAACCACAGGTGATGCCGGCGGACTTCGCGTAACGCACCGTGTTGTTCTCGACAATCCAGCGGACGCCTGACCGGACGTCGACTGCCCCGATCTGCGGGAACGGCCCCTGGTTCGCGCAATGCTCCACCGTGAAACCGTCCACCACGACGTCGGCGAGTCCGCGCCGGTTCGCGCCGATGCAACGGTTACGCACAGACCATTCGATCTCACAGGCATTCGGCTCCGCGCGGTTCTCGGCCGGATGCAACCAGATCGCCTCGCCGTCCATCGACACCATCCAGGTGTCGGGAACGCCCTCGAGTTCCCGGATCGTCGTCACTTCCGTCAGGAGCGCGCCGTCGACGAAGATCTGCCCGATCGTCCGCGGCAGATAGGTCTCCGCATCCACCACCGCGTTCGTCACGGGACGCGCCACGCGGCTGCGGTCACGATCGGCAATCGAGATCGTGCGCATGTAAGGCGAGTTGGTCCACACGGGAAAGAACGACTTGTCGAACGGCGAGGTCCAAACGTTCTTCGTCCCGTCACCGTGCTTCGTCCATGGGTTCTTCCAGATTTCGCTTCCCTTCACGACGGCCTTGCCGCGCACGGCGCTGCGCAGGATGGTCGGACGGTCCTTCGACGCGCCGCCCACGGGAATGCGCACCTCCTCGCGGTAGACCCCGGGCTTCACCAGCACGATGTCGCCCTTCGTGACCACCTTCATCGCTTCGCCGATCGTGCGGTATTCCCCGGTGCCAGCGTAATCGACCGTAATCGTCTTCGCCCCGGCGCACATCACGGCCGCCAGCGGTACCACCGCAAAAATTCTTTTCATTGTTTTACCTGAGCCTCAATACCGTACCGAAACCCTCGCCCGTCGTGCAGAGCGTGCCGTCGCCTTCGATGAACGCCGGAAGGTTGGTCTTCTTGTAGTAACCCGGCGGCTGCTTGACGCCATCGATGTAGAGATTCGCGAAATTGACGCCCGTTCCTCCGGGGATCTCGAGCTTGGCCCCTGTTTCGAGATAGAGGTCGGTAGTCCAGTCGAACCGACGCATCCCCCCCAAAACGAGACGGCCATTGGCGCCGACGCGCACGGTCGGACACGTCCTCCAGCAGCCCGCGTCACTGAACCCGACCGCGCCCTCGACCACCTGCAGTTCGCCAGTGGAGGTCGAAACACCGCCGAAATAGACCATGAGCGTGCCCCGCTTCGTCACGTTCACCGAATCGGCGAAGACGATCGTGTTCGTGGTCGGCCCCGTAACCTGAATTTCGCCTGAACTCGTAAACATGCGCTGCTCGAAGTCGTAGGTCGCACCCGTCGGCGAAGTGACCGTGCCCGAGCCGATCGTCGCCCCAACGAACTGATCCCCCGTCAACACGAGCGTGCCATTCGGCTGAATCGCCGTGCGACGGTCGTTGAGTGCCCCCGCGATGTTGCAGAAAAGCGTGTGATTCTTGCCGATGGCAACCGCGGTCGCATACTGCGGCACCGCCGTACCGTCGAAAGAGAAGACATTCCCTGCAGCCGCTAGATGAATGGCGCCTTCGGAAGCAGACAACTTCCAGGCCGAGACCTTGCCGTTGAACCACATCTCGCCGCCACCGCTCGGACAGAAATACGAAAGGTTGTTGACCGGACAGTTGAAATCTGTTTTTGCTCCATTCTCGGTGAGAAACCGTCCATTAGAGGAACTCCCATGAAGCAAGCCGCAATTGACGGCGTTGGTTGTATTCGCCAACGAACGGAGCGCATAGTAGCGGTCCTCCGTCGCCAGAGTAATCTGCGCCGTTCCGGCATTGATCACCGCGTTCGAAAGGATGAGTTCGGCGCGGTCGTTCGCCGGCGGCGTCTGCACGAACGTCATCCCATTCGCGGCGTCAAGCGTTCCCGAGACGATCAAGTTCACGTTGGTGATCTCCGTCGCCGAAAGGAAGGAACCGCCCTTCATCAACGTAAGATATCCGCTGCCGGCGATGTTGCCGTCGAGCATCAGCGGCACGTCGATCGCGTACCCCTTTTTGTTCTCCGCTCCATCGTCGATGACAATGCCGCCGCCCCGAACGCTAATGGAACCCGTACCGGAAATCCTGTACTGTCCTTTGAAGGTGACGGACGGCACGAGCACGTCTTCGTCAATCGTCATGTCCGCCTCGACCACGATCGGATCGCCCATCGCTGCGCTCACAATGATCGAGCCGTCGCCGGAAATAAAACCGTCTGTGGACGTGTACTTGCCCACGGCAAGCGGCTGGCCATCCACAGAGATCTGGCCCGCATCGGCGACAAGCTGCGCATCCAGCGCAATGGTGCCACCGTCCGCAACGGCGATCATCGTGCCAGCCGTAAGCGTGCGGCCGCTGGCAAAAGCGAGCGTCGTCCCATCGGCGACATCGATCAACCCCGCCCAACTGCCTGTCGGCGCCATGGTCACCGTTCCCTCGGCAATCTGCAACGTACCGGTGGACGTCGAGGCCCCGCTCAAACCGAAGTTGTTCGCGCCTTGCTTCTTCAGGTTCACCGCGCCAGCGAAGACATTGGCGTTGACGACGTCCGCGTAATTGGACTGGTCGAAAATGATCGTGGCCGGCGTGCCCGAAGTGACAACACCGGTGGCCTGGGCGGAACGGCATGCCCCCATGAACTGATCGAAGCCGTTGAGGTCGAGCGTACCATGGATCTCGCCGCCGCGTCCCACCGTGCCGTTGATAAGATTCGTGCCGTACATCTTCCAAGTCATCCCGCTCTGGACCCTGTACTCGAAGGTCGTTCCGTAACCTCCCTTACGCTGAGAATAGATATGGGTGATGCCGCCGCCCCCCGGATAGAATGACGAGCCCTGATAGGAACAGTTCGTGGTGAACGTGATCTCCGCGCCAGCGTTGACCGACGGCGTATAGTCGTTGTAGGCGACCGTCCCGTCGAAGAACGTCCGCGAACCGGCTTCGGCCACGTAGTAATAGGCATTGCCGAGATTCAGCGCACCCGTGAAAATGTTCGTCGTATCTTCCGCAAACCGCGTCGACTGCCACCAACCGGTATAGTTGTTGTTGTGTGCCGCAGAGAAGTTTTCGGCAAATATGCCGCCCATGAAATAGACGAGACTGCCATTGTATCCCTTGCTGACGGTCCAGCTCGTGCTGCCATCCGCCGTACCCACCGATGCCCCGCCGTAAAGATAGACCTTCGCGCGATCGAAGATGAGGTTGCCGGTGAAGGTGTTCGTGCCGCGAAGCTCAAACCAGTGCGTGGCGTAATCGCTGCCAGGGCCAATGAGCTTGATCGGCGTCGCACCGCTCCACACTCCGGTCTGAACAAGCTTCGAGGTGGCATCCACCGTCATCCTCACCGCCTCCGCGCCGCTGTCGAATTCCACCGGACAGCTCAACGTCGCCGTACCGTTGCTCACGGTGACGCCCTGGGGCGTGCTGAGGATGAGCTTCCCAGGCCCGTTGATCGTACAGTCGCCATTGATGATCACGTACGACACCCGACGGTCTTCGTTCAGCACGAGATTCTCGTTGTTCAGGATGAGCGGCATGCCCGCATCACGGAACACAAAGTTGATCTCTTCCGCCGAAAGCGCACGGTCCCAGAGAGCGACCTTTGAGATCGCACCGCGGAAGGCGTCGGGCGTGGTGCCGCCGGCAAGCGTCGTTCCGTGCGCGCCGAAGAGTTTGCCGTCTCCGCTGCCCGGAAGCGGGATTCCGCCCTTCCCGCTGGTGATGTGGGAGTAGGTCGTAATCGAGGTTTCGCCAGCCCGGCAGACATAGTATTTGAACTCGGTCTCACCTTCATCAGTATTGCGCAGCGTCACCGCAAGATCAATCCAGTCCGAACCGGCAGCCTGGTTCCAACCAAGCCAGCAGTCGTTCGCTGTATACGGAACCCACAGCGAACGCAAAACATACGGGTGGGTGGTGGTATAGGAGTCCACGCCGCTGAAATAGAACGTCCACCCCTTACTCGAACCGTAATCGCGCGCGTTGTCGTAAATCGTAATGGTGTAGTTGTAGGCGTATTGCCCGCCGAAGTCCTTTTGGTTGTAGTATTTGCCGTCCCAACTGTAACGGATGAAGAACGTGACGTTGGTCTGCGCGAGCTTCGCGTGCGGCACAGTTGCGCACGCGCACTTGGTGACGAAGTCGACACCGGGCGTGCCATTCGTCGGCTGCGGCATGTAGAGGCAGGTCTGCTGGAAACTCTTGCCCTGAAGGCCGCTCCGCACAGTCATGTTGGTGAAGTACGGACGGGCCGCGATGTCGTCGTAGTTGAAGGTTAGCGTAAAGGGAGTGGCCGCTCCCTCTGTCACCGCGTCAACAAACTTCGTCGCGTCGAAGGTACCGTCCAGCTCGCCCTGTTTCGCCGAAAACGACCACAGAAGGCCGTCGGTATACTCGGCACGAAGTGCCAAAGCCGCAACCGCCGCAACAACGGCGGCAACCATCTTTCTCGTCATTGTCATAATCGTCCTTTCGCAAATCATGCGCATATTCTATCACTTCTCCCTAGGTGAACACAAACGAAACCACGTCAACCGCAGCAATCGGTTCGTGACAGGGGGTGTGCGAGGGCGCGCGATATGGCACGATGCAGTACGGTGGGCACGCCGGACGTGGCCGTGCGCATCGTCACGCACCTTCCCGGCCAACCGGAGTGCATCATCGCGTGGCCCTGACCGTTTTTACGGGGGTTTTGAAATGGCGCCCCTGGCAGGACTTGAACCTGCGACCCACGGATTAGAAATCCGTTGCTCTATCCAACTGAGCTACAGGGGCATCTGAAAAAGCAGGCCGGAAAACGCGTGGAAAATCGGGTCCCGCACGGGTAACCGATAGGGATACGCGTTACGGAACGGAATGGTACACAAGGCTTCCACGGGGATCAAGCGGAGAAAACGGACGGGCTTCCGACTTCGCTTGCTCAAAGGTTGCCCCGCTTACGGGAATCGGATAAGATATCTCCCATTTGAACCTGTGTCCGGTCGGCCGGGACGTCCAGACACGGATGTGACACAATCATATGCGGTAACGCGTTGGGAGGTTTCATGACGCAATTCACGTGGTACGACGTCAGTGACGCCACGGTCGGTCTGCTTTTCGGTCTGGCCGGTGTGCTGGGCGGGTATGCCTTGCGCGGCCTGATCGGACGCTGGCAGGCGGATGCGGTCGAAAAACAGGCGTATCTCAAGTTGGACGAGGCGGACAAGGAGGTCCGGAACCGGATCAAAGAAGCGGATATCCAGGCCCGCACGGAGGTGGTGAGGGCGCGCGAGGAGTTCGAGAAAAGCACCAAGTCCCGACGTAAGGAGTTGCAGGATATCGAGGATCGCCTGACCTTCCGCGAAGAGAACATGGACAAGAAGGCGGCCCTGCTCGAAAAAAAGGATCAGACGCTCGCCCAGAAGCAGGAGGAGTTGCAACAGCGGGACGAGGCGTTGCGGCAACGTAAGCAGGAAGCGGATCGGCGGTATGCCGAGGCGGAGCAACGGCTGCAGAAATTGGCGGGCATGACGCATGATGAGGCCCGGCGCGACATCCAGCAACGGGCCGAACAGGAGGTGCGCAGCGAAGCGGGCGGGATGATCCGGCGGGTGCAGGAAGAAGCCCGGGAAACCGCAGACCGCGAGGCGGCACGCATCGTCACCATGGCGATTCAACGCTATGCGCTCTCCCACGCCAGCGAGTCCATGACCAGCACGGTGCCGCTGCCGAGCGACGACATCAAGGGACGCATCATCGGGCGCGAGGGCCGCAATATCCGCACGCTGGAAGCCGTGACCGGCGTCAACATGCTGATCGACGACACACCCGAGGCGGTGGTGATCTCCGGGTTCGATCCCGTGCGGCGCGAGATCGCGCGCCAAGCGCTGGAGCAGTTGGTCGCCGACGGGCGCATCCATCCGGCGCGCATCGAAGAGGTGGTTCAGAGCGTGACCGAAAATATGGAGAAGACGATTTACGAGGCTGGCGAGGCCGCAGCGTACGAGGCTCAGGTTCAAGGCGTTCCGGCGGAGATCCTGCGCTGTATCGGACGCCTCAAGTTCCGAACGAGTTTCTCGCAGAACGTGTTGCGGCACGCCATCGAGGTTGCCCACCTGATGGGCATGATGGCGGGCGAGTTGGGGCTGGACCCCCTGATCGCACGGCGCATCGGCCTCTTCCACGACATCGGCAAGGCGCTGGATCACGACGCGCAGGGCGCGCACGCCTTGATCGGCGCGGAGTTCTTGAAACGCAACGGCGAGGATCCCGTGGTGGTCAACGGTGTGGCCGCGCACCACGAGGACGTGCCCTCCGAGGGACTCTACGGCGTGCTCTGTTCGGCGGCGGACGCAATCTCCAGTTCGCGGCCCGGCGCACGGGTCGAAACCGTGGGCGTGTATGTGCAGCGTCTCGAAAAGCTGGAGGCCATCGCCAACCGGTTCGAGGGGGTCAAAAAGACCTTCGCCGTGCAAGCCGGGCGCGAAGTGCGCGTGATGGTCGATCCGGGGCAGATCAGCGATCAGGACGCGATGGTGATGGCGCGCGACATCAGCCAGCAGATTTCCGCCACGATGCAGTTCCCCGGACAGATCAAAGTGGTAGTGGTGCGCGAATCGCGCTGTGTGGAATATGCGAAGTGACCGCAGGCGGCGGACAGCGCGGGAATATCGGAAAGGGGCGGGCGATGAAGATTCTGCTGGTGGGTGATATCGTGGGCGGGCCGGGACGGCGAATATTCCGCGAGGTGGTGCGAAAACTGCGCGGTGAGCATGCGGTTCAGGCGGTGGTGGTGAACGGAGAGAACGCGGCGGCAGGAAACGGCATCACGCGCGCGCTGGCCGAGGAGTTGTTCGCGGCCGGCGCGGACGTGATCACGCTCGGGGACCACGTGTGGGGCCAAAAGGATCTGGAACCGACCATCGCGGGTGAAAAGCGGCTGCTGCGGCCCCTGAATTTCCCAGCCGGCACGCCAGGTCAGGGAAGCGTGACGGTGCAGTCCACCATCGGCTCGTTCACCGTGGTGAACCTCCTCGGGCGCGTGTTCATGAATCCCATGGACTGCCCGTTCCGCGCCATGGACGCGGTGCTGAAGACACTGCCGTCCCAGATACCGGTGCTTGTGGATTTCCATGCCGAAGCCACCTCCGAGAAAATCGCCATGGGCCACTATCTCGATGGCCGTGTGGCAGCGGTCTTCGGAACACACACGCATGTGCAGACCAATGACGCGGTGATCCTGCCCAAGGGCACGGCCTACATCACGGATCTGGGGATGACCGGCCCCGCGGTTTCCGTGATCGGCCGCGAGATTGCGCCGGTGCTGAAAAAATTCACGACCGGCATCCCGGCGAAGTTTGAGATCGCCCGCGGACCCTGCGTACTGGAGGGCGCGATTCTGGAACTCGACCGGGTAAGCGGCAGGGCGGTCTCCCTGACGCCGTACCGGTATCGGGAGCCAGCGGCGGGATGAGGAACCGGACATGGCGTTGCCTGAAAAAAGAGCGTTGACGGTCTCCGAACTCACGCGCCGAATCCGGCAGACGCTGGAGGACGAGATTGGCAGCGTGTGGGTCGAGGGTGAAATCTCGAACTGTAAGCGCTACAGCTCTGGTCACACGTACTTCGTGCTGAAGGATGAGAAGGCGCAGTTGAATGCCGTGCTCTTCGCGGGCACCCAGGCGCTGCTCGATCCCGCGTTGCGTCTGGAAGACGGACTGCGCGTGCGCGTGTTCGGCGAGATCACCGTGTTTGAGAGCCGCGGCCAATACCAGCTCAAAGTCCGTAAGGTCGAGGAGGCGGGACAGGGCGACCTGATGCGGCGTTTCGAGGAACTCAAACGACGGTTACAGGCCGAAGGGCTTTTCGAGGACGCGCGGAAACGGCCGCTACCGCGTCTGCCGCAGCGGATCGGCGTGGTGACCTCGCCGACCGGCGCGGTGATCCATGATATCCTGAGTGTCTTGGGGCGGCGTTTCCCGAACGTGCAGGTGCGGCTCGCGCCGGTCAAGGTTCAGGGGGAGGGCGCCGCAGAAGAGATCGCGGAAGCCGTGGCACAATTCAACCGGATGTGCGGTTCCGGAAGCGACTGGCCGGCGGACCTGCTGATCGTCGGGCGGGGTGGAGGCAGTCTGGAGGACCTGTGGGCCTTCAACGAAGAGTGTGTGGTGCGCGCCGTGGCGGAATCGGTGATCCCGGTGATCTCGGCAGTCGGCCACAATGTGGATTACACGCTGTGCGATTTTGCGGCGGACTTGCGCGCGCCCACGCCTTCGGTTGCAGCGGAACTGGCGGTGGCGCCAAAAGTGGAGTTGGAGGCCGAGGTGCGGCGACAGGCACGCGCGCTACGACAGGCGCTGGAGAGCCGCCTCGCGGAGTACGCGGCGCGATTGGAGCGGCTCCGGCGCGCTTCCTGTTTGCGGCAGCCCCGGCGCATGCTCGAAAATCCGGCGCAGCGGCTGGATTCGCTGTCGTTGCGTCTGGACCACGGCATCCGGCGGCAGGCGCAGACACTGCGGCAACGTATCGCCGCAGCGGTCGGAGGCCTGCGGATGCGGCCGGAACGCATGCCGGGACCAGTGGGTGCCCGGATCAAACTCAACCGCCTCCGCATGGTCCGGGCCTGCGCCGGAAGCATGGAGCGGATGCGGTCGCGCGTGACCGGAAACGCCCGCCACCTGATGCTGCTTAACCCGCTGGCCGTGGTTGAGCGCGGATACAGCTTGACACGGACCGCCAGCGGAAAACTGGTCCGCTCCACGGCAGATGTCGTGCCCGGCGCAGAGCTGGTCACGCAAGTCCGGGACGGGATGATTATGTCCGATGTCCGAATGTGCCGGGAAAAGGAGTGATGGTATGGCGAAGAAAGAAGAGAAGCCGCAGAGTTTCGAGGCCGCGCTGAAGCGCCTTGAGGCGATTGTGGATGAAATGGAATCCGGAGAGACCGAACTGGACGCGATGATCGCTTCGTTTGAGGAGGGACAGCGTTTGGTAGCGTTCTGTTCGGCCAAACTGAACGAAGTCGAGAAACGGATCGAAAAGATCGTCAAGGACGGCGCGGGCGGAACGGCTGTCGAGCCGTTTGAACTGTCGTCCGAGGATTCGAGCAACTGAATCGGATACGATATGCGGAGGAGGACACACGGAATCGGCCTGGAAACTGTTGAACCTAAAAAGAGCAGTTGAACCTTCAACTCTCTTTGGTTTCAGGGTTTCAGGGTTTCTGGGTTTCTGGGTTTCAAGGTTTCTGGGTTTCAAGGTTTCTGGGTTTCAGGGTTTCAAGGTTTCATCCAAATCGGGATCGGGATCGCTATCGGGATCGGGATCGGGAACGTCGACCCGCGACCCGCGACATTCGCCCCGCGACGATCGACAGGGACATCCGCGTTTCCGACACCGCAGGTCGCTCGTCGCGGGTCGCGGGTCGACATAAGGTCTGACGGGAGAAGCGGGCATCCCTACCGGTTGGCGGACGCTTTAGTCCCGCATACGCACCGGTCTCCAAAACTCAGTCGATTGCGCTTGCGATAAAGTGGAGCGACGAAGGGCTCGAAGGGTTTTGTGACATGAGCGCCCCGCCCATGAAACACGGGCAAGATGCCTGTGCCATGCCGTCCGCGCTCCTGACGTCTTGGCGGTTCCAAAAATCCGAAACCCGAAGCCAAAAAATTTGCCCGTCCTTGATTTCATGAAGTTTCATGTGTTTCATGATTCGGAACCAGTATCTTCCCCCAATTGACAGTTTTACGACCTGACGTATAATGAGGCGGCAACGATCACGGACGCAAGGTGGAGTATTGAACTACAGCGGCACGATGATTCTGGCTCTATAAGGTAACCCGTGGAGTCATGAGACTGTTTGATGCACACACCCATCTGCACGACTCCCGGCTGGCATCGGTCTTCGATGCCGTGATCCAGAAGGCGGAGGAGGCGGGCATTACCGGACTCTGCTCCTGCGGCACCGCGCCTGTGGATTGGGCAGATGTGGCGTCGCTTGCGGAACGGGCGGGCCCGTTCCACATCGTGCCCGCTTTCGGAGTGCACCCCTGGTTCGTCGCAAAGCTGCCAGATGACTGGCTTGAGCAATTGGAACCCTTTTTGATGCGGTACGCGAACGCACCGGTCGGCGAGATCGGGCTGGACGGGGTGCGCCGCGAAATTCCGGCCGCGCGGCAAGAGGAGGTGTTTGTCCGGCAGCTTGATCTGGCGGTGCGGCTACAGCGGCCTGTGGTGCTGCACGGCGCACGCGCCTGGGAAGCCGTGTTGCGGACCCTCAAGCCCTACGCGTCGCGGCTACCCGGTATCCTGGCGCACGGGTTCAGCGGATCCGCAGAGCATTTGAGCCGTCTGCTCGAACTGGGAGGCCATGTGTCGCTCGGCGGGACGGTCTGCAATCCCCAAGCCGCTACAGTCCGGACCGTGGCGCAATGCGTTCCCGAAGATCGGCTGTTGCTGGAGACCGACTCTCCGGATCTTCTGCCCCAGACGGGACTGTCGGCGGGGCTGGGTCCAGATGGCAAACCGCTGAACCAACCCTCCAATCTGATGCGGGTCTGCGAAGCGGTGGCAGCCCTCCGCGATCTCGATCCCCTGCATCTGGCCGAACGGACATACGCCAACGCTCTGGCGTTTTTTCCGCAAACCGCCGCCGGCCCATGCGGCCGGCCCTTGCCTGCGCGGACGTCTCGGGTATGCGTCCCAACCTATACTTCAGCGCTCGGCGTTTGATTCAGCTCAGCAGACGGATAACAAGTACCGAGAAACCCGGCCAATGCCGCGGTAAAGGCTTCAGGTTGGTCGGCATGCACCAGATGGCCGGCGTTCGGGATGGTGACCCACCGGACAGCGGGAAACCAACTGCGGATCAGGGACTCGTCGTCACGGATGCGGAACGGCGAGCACTCCCCGGCCACGAACAGGGTCGGCCCGTTGTACGGCGCAACCAGCGGCGGCGCGTCGCTCACCACACGGTAGTTGTCGATGAGCGTCTGAAGCGGCACGCGCCAGGCCCAGCGCCCCTTCGGATCGCGCACCACGTTTTTGAGCAGGAACGCGCGTGTCTCGGCATGCGGCACGGATGCCGCCAGCGCGTGGTCCAGATCGACACGCCGCACGGCGGCGACCAGATCCAGTTGCTGGCAGGCCCGCAGGATGAAAAGGTGCATCGGCTGAAACGCGCGCGGCGAGATATCCACCACCGCCACCCCGGCCAGACGGTCGGCATGTTCCGAGGCCATCTGCATCGCGATCTTGCCGCCCAGCGAGTGCCCGACCACCACGGCACGGTTCATCCCGAAGGCATCAAGCGTCGACAGCACCATCTTGCCGATCGCACGCGCCTCCATCTGCGCGACATGGGGCGAACGCCCGTGATTCGGCAGATCAAGGCAGGCCACACGATAGTGCCCGGCCAGTATCTTGCGCACGCTCCGCCAATTTTCGCACGAGCCCATCAGCCCGTGCAGAATCACCACGTCCGGCCCTGATCCGCTACTCTCCGCATGCAGGATCATAAACCGGGGACGGTTGTCATCCACGACCGGATGGATTTCGGATCAAGGCGGCACAGCATGGCGGTAGCCGTCAGATCCGCCTCCGCGTCCCGCATGCCTGCGGGATCGAAATCCATCAGGCGGTCGGCCAGCAGCAGGGCCATGGCCAGCGCCCGCGTGCAATCCCGGATGAACGCGCGACGGCACCCGATCGGATCATCCGGATCGCCATCGGTCCGCAGCATGTGGCAATCGTATTCCACCACGCCTTTCCAGCCAATCTTGCGGAGCGCCCAGAACATCTGCACCGTTTCCTTGAGCCCTTCGGGGCCGATCAGCGGCGGGAAGTCGTTGTCGAACTGCCCTTTGATCTGGCTGCCGAAATGCAGGAAGAAGAGTTTCTTCATGCTGGTCAAATAACCGACCGTATGCACAGCATTCAGGAGCGTCATGCTCTCATGCTGCAAAAGCTCCGGATTCACGCCATAAAACTCCGGATGCTTCAAGTGCCCATAGATGAAGCCCACGGCATGACCCGATGTCGGCAGGAACATGTGGCCGCGCGGCTCGTTCGGCTTGGGCTCGATCGTCGCGCCGATGTAGTTCTTGAACTTCATCTTCCGGATGTAGTCATAGACGCCGTTCAAGCCGTCTGCCAGCCACTTGTAAACATTCTTCCAATCCACATTCACAGGCACCTCGAAGCCGTCACGCGCCACCCAGTAAGTGAAGTGCTTGGCTCCGAACAACGCGCCAATGCGCAGCGCACGCTGCACCTTCTTTTTAGCCAGTGCGCGGACCTTCGGATCAGGGTTGGTCAGGCCACCCTTACGAAAGAGTTTGTCACCGTGCAGGCCGCAGGTGGCGACATTGGTCTTGAGGCCGGCTTTGTCCAACACCCGTTTGATCGCGCGCAGTTTGGCGTACGTTTCGCTCTTCGGATCCAGATCGTCTTCGGGCTTCGCCGGATCCCACGGCACGAGGTCGTCATCATGAAACGACGTCGCTTCGATCAAGCCCTCGCCCGCCGCTTCGGCGAGCAGTTCCGCCACCTCCAGCGAATCGATCTTCGGGAGCACCGGCCCGCCGAACGGATCACCCAGCGGATTGCCGACACACCAGAACGGCATGGAGCGAAGTGTAACGGGGTCGATATTGAATCCTCTTTTTGCCATTGCGCCTCTCCTGTTTTCCTGTGTGCCCGTTTGCACAGGCGTTTCCCGCGGCCGCATCAGACCGCCTTCCCAACTCTGAGCCCTTACTTCAACACCGCGAAACCGGGCAGTCCGCGTACGCCGAACGCTTCCAGCATCCCGCGCGCGGGCTCGCGGTCCGGTTTTTCTGCCTGCACCTTCACCACTTCATAGGTTGCGAGCCGCGCGCGCACACGCTCATCCGCGAACGTCGTCCGCTCCATCACCGTGCAGTTCTTACACCAGGTGGCCCAGAAATCAACGAAAATCGGCTTGCCCGCACGGCGCGCCCGGGCAACCGCGGCTTCCCATGCCGCGCGGTCTCCGGCCGCGATCGACCCCTCGCGCGCCACCGCATCCCCTCCCGAACGGAACCCTACGGCGGCAAGGTGGAAGTAGTACGCCGCCAACAGGGCCAGAAACACGCCAAAGGCCTGCTTCACACGGACCATCCAGAGACCGGGCGCGGGCAGCACGGAGAGTCCGGCGCCTGCGAACGGCCACGGCAAGGCCATGCCCAACCCCAGCACGAAAGGCAACATCTGCGCACCCGTGGCACCGCCCGCATAGAGCGTTCCGGCTAACAGCAGCACCGCAAGCACAACCGGCGCGACGCAAGCCCCGGCCAGCAGGGCCGAAAGCGCGCCTGCGGAGAAGGCCGCTAGCGCACCCTGACGCGCACCACCGTTTTTCGGCGTGAAGAACCGCGTGAAATCGATCACGAACACATCGAACAGTGCCAGCGTCAGCGCAGTGAAAATCAGCGCCACCGCCAGACTGAACCACGGCGAGGCCTGCAACGCGCCGAAAAACAGTCCGGTACGCAGGATCAGCCACCCCAGTCCGCCGTAGACCAGCACGATCCCGGCACCATATGCCGCACCCAACGCGAACCCGCGGCCGCGTGTTCCCGCCCCGGCCCCGAGGATCGCGAGATTGATCGGGATCATGGGCAGCACGCATGGCGTCAGATTGAGCAGCAACCCGCCAATCAGCACCAGCACGAGGGTCAGCGCCAATCCATGCGCGTGGAAAAAGGCCACCGGGTCGCGCAGAAAACCGCCCCACCCGTTTCCAGCGGGAGCCGTCCCGCTTGTTCCAGTCTCGGCCTGATCCAAAAACGCCAGGAACGCCCCTGTTCCCATGTATCCGCCGCCTGTCACCATCCGAAGCCCCTGCGTCCAGAAACGATCGACGGTCCGCTCCGCTTCCGCATCCGCATTGGCCACCGTCGCGACAAACCGTCCTGTCTGCCGGTCAAAACGGAACACATGCTCCTCGGGCAGGAAACACACCTGATCGTCGCAACCCTGATACGCTACCGTCAGTTCCGTGCCGTCACGCAACGGCGCGACCCGCCATAGGGACTCGAAGGTTTTCGCATACACGCCGACCCGCCGGGACGGGTCGATCGGGTCCGGCTTGGTCTCCGCCTGCGGCACCCGCACGGGTTCGGCACTGACACGGAACGTCTCCGCGTAAATGAGGTGTTTTTCCGGAACGCCCAACACCACGCGCACTTCGGCGTGCTCCGGCGTCACAGCCGTACTCTCCAGGGTCAGGGTGAATGGCGATTGCGCACGCGCCACCCATCCCGCGAGCCCTACGGCCGCGATCCGAGTCAGAACTGCGCGATAACGGAGCATACACACCTCTCCATAAACGGTTTCCTTCAGTGTAGCGACTTGCCGGTGCGGGTTCCACCAAAAAACGCACCTGCGGAACGGACGCCCAACACGAAGACGCAAGTTATTGGGAGTCGCCGCCAGCGGGCTTGTTGGCCTTCCCGTTGTGCTTTACGGCAACATCCTTGAACATGACTGGATTGCTGCTGATGTGGAGCGGCTTGCCGCTTACCGTGGTGATGTTCTCGAGGATCACTTCACGACTTTTGACGTAGGGGAATTTCTCTTCGTAAGCGGCGTTTTTGAAGCTCCGATTGAAGTCTGCGAAAACAGTTGGCCCCTGATAGCCCTTCGGATGCCGGGAGTCATCGATACGCAGCCCGTTGATATCGATTCGACTTGGCATGCAGCAGGCGTATCCAAAGTCATGTTGCCCGTCATTTGAACCGCCAATCAGGCTGGCGCTGACCGGCCTGCCGCCTGCGGGAACAAATGTGCAGTTCCGAATGACAAACTCACCTTGCCAAGTACTGCCGTAGTCAGAACGCAAATTTATGAACGACCTGCCGTAGACGGTGGTGTTCTCCACGACGAGCATCCCGCTGCCGATGGCATTTATTCCCGCATGCCCCAGAACCGAGTTGCGAATCGTCACCCCGGCCACACCCTGATGGGCGTCGAATCGCGACAGTTCACATCGATCATACAAGAGATTTTTGCTGTAGTTCGACCCCATGATCCCCCAGCGGGTGTGGTCGTTGATCTCATCGAACTGGCGACAGTTTATAAAGGACACGTTCAAGGCTCGAGTAACGGAAATATCGTAACTGCCCATGAACACCGGCTTGCCCGCACTGCCGATCGTCTGGTAGGTCTTGTGTCCGTTCAGCGTGGTGTTGCGCACCGTCACATTGGCGCAGTCGCGGATGGTGATGAATCCGGCGTACGGTGCACCGTGATCGCCTTCGCCGGTGATGCGGTGCTCAAGACCGTCGATCACCACATTGGAGCGTCGGATTGAGATTCCCCGTGCATAATAGATGTATTCCGACTCTGCGGCATTGGCAAGGGTTGTAAAACGGCCACCGTTGATCCTCAGCGGGGCCTCATCGACCGGATAGGCGACCATGTGGGTAATCTGGTCAAAATCCCATAAGATGGGGGTACGCTCATCAACCCTGCCATTCTTATCGACGAGAAACACATCGGTTTGCGAACTTCCGGCATTCTGATTCAGTCCCCTCCGAATGTAGCGCTTGGTGTTGGAATCCGTGACGCACACCACACAGGTCTTGGGCAGCTCAATGTTTATTCTGCGCTGGCCCGACTTCAAAGAAGTGATCCCCTTGGGTTGCGTGGACGGCAACGCTGAGTAAACGGAAAACACGTGCGTGTGACGGTTCTCCACTTTGCGATCATCAATGATGAATCGGGCGCTCCCCAAGTCGGTGTCCGTCTGGATGATCACCGGGGTGTCTTGGCCCCCGATGTAGTAGGTCGCGCTGGCATTCGCCTGTACCGGCAACCCCCGCCGGTTGGCATACGCATGCGCTCGGACAATCGCCGCGGTGTCATCCGTCCTGCCGTCCCCCCGTGCCCCGAAATCCTCGTATCGCACCATGCACGCCAACTTGTTCGTTTCCACCCTCACGTCCTCTCCCGCGAGGGTATCCCGACTAAGCCATCCGACGGCTAGTAGCGTAACCAGCATGCCTTTGCTTGTTTTCAACATATGAAAAACAACTTCCCCTACCCTTCCGCTGCTAACCGCGACATGATTCCGGCGGAAAACCGATTCGTTGTCGTTCCGTTCACGTCACTCCCTGACACGCCACCGCGTCGCCATCAGGCAAGGCTTCTCCCCCTGCTTCTCTGCCTGATAGTAGACCGTAAGGATCGTGTCATCCGGAAGCTGAACCGAAGCGGGATAACCGAGATCGCCGTTGAAGTGGCCAGCCAACTTGATTTCGTTGGCAACATCCCACGTCCGCCCGTGATCGTCACTGAGGCACGCATACTCACCGAAGCCGGGGCCGAGCCTGCGGCCGTAGACCGTCAGCAGACGGCCGCCACGCAACTTGATCAGGTGCGG
>Ga0116161_1001700_pt1 | contig 22117 bp, 27 predicted proteins | sample AD_JPNAS3_MetaG_FD_89877 | JGI IMG/M metagenome (GOLD analysis project Ga0116161, IMG submission 89877) | Active sludge microbial communities of municipal wastewater-treating anaerobic digesters from Japan - AD_JPNAS3_MetaG | ecosystem: Engineered > Bioreactor > Anaerobic > Digestate | place... | reverse complement strand
TTCACCTTACCGCCCACCTCTCAGAATACTTGGAGAGGGAAGGCTTTCCTTCTTGGGGGGGGGGTCAAAAACGAATTGGCGTTTCCTTAAATAGAGGGGTCAAAATTGAGTCGGCGAAAACATATCCCTTTCTAATATACGATTAGTTATTTTTATTAAGTATTTTCTGTGTTCTTCATGAAGCTCCATGATTTGGCATTTAGCTATTTGATATAAGGTTATTTCGGGATTATCCATCCCCGAGGTCCTCAATCCTAGGGCATTTTACAAGGGCCCCTTTAATCAGAAGAAATTGGAATGAACCCCTGATAGTAGACGGGTAGTTGAGCAACGGTATTAAAGCAACCTCCAATTCGAACTGATCCGGAGACATGTATTGCGGTGTCGAATGCAGTCTTTTCTTATTGATTTCCTTTTCTGGACATGCTTATGGTTTTTAAGACAGTCAATATAATCTTTAGATGCATGCTGCACCTCTTGATCTGAGTGATGGATGAGGCCAGTTAGCGATTCTGGCGAGGAGGGGCAGGTGGAGAAGGGTACAAAGAGATGATGAGCGGCATGGCCGAAGTTCAATCTAGCCAAACTCGATGTTCCTCTAACAAGCATAACTAGAGCTGGTTACAGGATCCTATGCCTTTAAAACGCATTATAGAAATTATTAAAATGGGCGGATTGATTCTCAGACAATCCCAGTGCCTCGGCCTTCAGCTTTCGGGCCTTCTGTAGTGCAGTCTTGTGGTCCACCTTCCTGCAGCTCCCCAGGTGAACATTCCGGACCTTCCCGCCTTCTCTCCAGGAGGCCATCCAGTAGCCGTATGTCTTGCTCCCTTTCTTTGTGGTCTTCTCCTTCTCCATCAGCCAGAGATTGATGTCTTCCAGCCTGGCAGCTCCCACCAGGCGCCCAGATTCGGCCTTCCGCTCATCGGCCTGCTGCTCCAGCTTCCGGGCTTCTATGAGAATGCCGGTAATCGTCTTGTGCGATAATGTCATAGAAATAAAGGATGGCAAAAATAGGTTGGGCGGGATTCTTCTCAATCCATTTTCACAAAAACCTCAAGAATTTGCGTATAGCTACTGATCTTCTGACGAACATCGTCAATCAAGGGCTCCAGTGGTGCGTGGATCTTCTCTGCCGCTCGCTTTTCGGCCTGAACCACTGGATGCTGCCGAAGCTCTTCCAGGCTTACCCTTCTGCCGCTCCGAGCGTGCATCCTTTGGATAGTGACCTCGGGGCTAGGAGCCTGATTCCATTTGCGCCGAAACTCTACGTATTCCTGGAATATCTGGCAAAGTCTCCGTCCATCGATCTCGATCAGCTTTTGTGCTGCAGCCTCAATGGCCGTGATCTTGGATTTCCTGGTGTTGATCTCATCCCACAGACCATCGAGCCTTTCCTGAGAGATCACTATCGTTTTTCCTTGCTGATCGAACGCTACGCAGTCGGGGGTCTTTTCAAGCAGTGGGGGGATTTCTTCTTGAAGACTTTTCCATAGCTTCGCAAGCCGTATAGTAGCATCTATGTTCCCCTGGCAGCCATCATTCTCTACCAATCTCGATTCTAACCAGTTTTTAGCATCGTTTTTCATTTCAATTCACCTTTATTTTTTTAATATGGACCATAATACATTCCAGCGTCTTCTATCTCAGGTCCGTCGATTGGCGGCAGCCAGGGGTCAACCCAAGGATGCTGCTCCCCCCACCAGGCTGCCATAGCCACGCTGAGAACCAGGTCGTCGTGATCTTGCTCTCTCCATGCTGAATAGGAGTCATGAGCGGTGATAGGGTCGATTTTGACCTTGAAGGTCAATAGTTCGCTCTGCAAGACTGAGGCCAATGACAATTTTTTTGAGATCTTCAACCGCCCTCCCTGGAGGAGTACTTGCAGGCTCCCCACAAGATCACGCTTGGGCACCCTCCAGGTGCCGCTTTCATGTGAGGCCTTGTCTCCGCCGTGGATCAGCACGCCCACGGGATTTAGCCCGGCCTGCCGAAAGAGGTCAACTACTGGTGCCCCTACGCCCGTTTGATCGACGATGAGATCGGCTTTATATTCCAGGGTCGGGTGATGCATCATCGATGAAACTCTGTCCACAATCTGAGGATAGGGCACGTTTCGCACTCGCTCTAGATGCCTCACCTGATAGCTATTTTCCAGGTGATCCCCCACACGCTCCAGGATACTGGCGGCCGTATAGTCATTAGCCTGTCCCAAATCCAGACCGACATAAAATTTAGTCAATATTGGTCAACTCCAAACAATGGTTCAACCTCATCGCTTACCGCCGCCGCTATTTGATCGAAGGTAAACACGCTGTCCACCGTCTCCATGAACACGCAAAAATATTCCTGCAAATACCACAAATTCGTCCTCCTCTCTACTTCCAAGAACTCTTTCGATATGCGCGGGCACATTTCCGCCGTGATCTCATACCACTCCCATAAATCCCGCTCCTCACTCCAGATTTTGAAGAAGTGGCCCCTCTTTCCAAAGGGAGTGCTCATCAAGATGTGCCTGCCATTGGAGACGGCCAGCATCGGCCTGACACTATTATATAAATCGTCTAATACCCTACTGGCCTCATCCTCGAGAAGCAGGGTCACGGCGCTGAAGCTCCGGGCCGATTTCTCGCTACCAGGCCGGGCAATGAAGCGGTTGCCGTTTGCGAATCTGACAGCCAATTTGGTGTCGGTGCTGAGATAGTCCGAAGGCAGTTCCACAGCTCCTCTAAACTCATCAAATTTGAGCATCAGCTCGGAGGATTGGTCTTGTGTCGGAGCAACCACCAGGCCGAACGAAGGCCGGCGATATATCGATTCATGGAGCCCTAGGGCTGCGCAGGTACTCGATTTCCCTGATTGACGACTGCAATTCAGGATGACCTTCCGTGATCGGCTTCTGAGGAGATCGGCTTGCCAGGGATCGGGATGGAAGCCTAGGACTTCCCGAGCCCACAGGACTGGATCTAGTGAATATGCCAGGTCATCACTTGCGGATGGCATCGATTACCGCCTCTTTTGCTTCTGGAAAATCGTCTAAGGCCTGGATGATAACGGTTCTCAATTCAACCCATTCAGGGTGATTGATGATAGTGACCTGCGGCTGCGCTGCGAGCCTTCCCTCCAACTCGGCGAGGAGCTTGATCTGCTCTCTTACCTCTCGCAGATATGCAACCGGTGCGCCATAGACGCGAGTGTCCGCCGCCGCCTCTGCTTTATCAAGAAGCGATAGAGTCTTTTCCCGGACTTCTCCAAGTTGCACCAAAAGAGCATCTGCTTTGGCGATCTCCTGAATATCATTTGATTTTAATAATTCTTTGGGAATATGGCTCTCTTTGTGCCTGGCAAGAGCAGTCTTTGATAAATCGAATTGTCCCGCTATGTCCCGGAAAGATGTCCCGGAAAGGAGCAGCTTATTGATTTCTTCGACATCCTTGTGGCCGCATACCGTACACTGCCTGCCCATCTCAGCTCTCCTCGCTCACAGGCTTGTCATACTCTCGCCGGTCATATCGCCGGGCCCTTCGTCTCGTGCTCCGCTCGTTCGCTTTCAAGATGTTTACCCTAGCCCATCGTGAGTGACATTTTCCTTTGCCCATACTGCTCTAGCTCCTGGTCTCCTGCTGTCTAGTCTCTCATCAATCCGCCTGATCTCATCCGCCGCCTGGCTGATCTTTTCTAAAAGAAGCAAGCTGCGCTTCTGCAGGGGCTCGCTCATGGCTTCTCCCCATCGATTTTTTCAATCTCCAGCAGATAACGTCCCTGGGCAGCCAAAATTTTTTGATGTTTATGCAATCCAGCCGCTTCTTCTCCTGTCGCTATCACTGGGTTTCTTGGAGTCCATAGATGATGTTCCACAATATAATTATCATAAAATCCGTCGCCGGTGGTTTGGCGAATGGCATTCATTGCAAACCGTCTGACATTTTTTATATGTGGTTTACGCCGTTCGAATAAACGGATTATATCGTCTAGGGAGTGTCCTTTATCGAGATATGCCATAAGCTTAGATTTGCATATGTCGCATTGGCTGAAGCCGTGCTTCCATTTTCGCCTATTATGAAGCTTTAGGATCAATTTTGCCTGGTTCTCCTCAATATTTGATCCTAAGATGGGAATATCGGTCATGCTCCGGCCTCTAGGATGTCCACAATGCCCCGCTTCGCCCAGGCTTCGGCCCTCCACCTGGGAGCCTTAATTTCATCCCCCTCTTGGAAGTCGTGCATTGTACTGTTCAAGTCGGTCCGGTAGTCGGTCCTAAATCGAACCACACAAGGAAACATCGAGGAAACAACGAGGAAAGCATCACGTTCGCTATCTAGCGCCATCGCGAAATCAAGGAAAGCATTTTTTTCTTCTGCGTGAGAAAGGATGTTTTCGCCTTCCAAAGAAGAAGAGGAAAGCATCTCCTTATTCTCATTCTCATTCTTATTCTTATTCTTACTTTCCTTGCTTTCGTCTTGCTTGCTGCTATCGGTTGATTTGCTTTCGTCTTTGCTTTCTTCGTTGTTTCGTCTTCTCTTGCTATCGTTTTCTGGTTTGAGCCTTACCACTGCATCGAAGCCCGCAAATTTATCATAATCCTTCAGCGAGTAGACGGTCTTGTAGATCGTCCTGGATTGCTCCTCGTTGATCCTCACCATTTCAGAGATTTGGGTATCCTTGATCGCTATTTTTTGTAATAGACCGCCTTCGCCTTTTCGACCGCAAAAAATCTGAGATACCTGCTGAGGTACAATCTTCAGCCGTTCGGTAACGTCTGCTCTTGTTATCCCTTCTGGATTGCTAACCATCAGCTCAAGGACTTCCCTTTCCCGTCTGGTGAGTCTCTTAACCAGCTCCTCACCGTCCCTGTCGGTGAATAGGGCCTTAGCTGCCTGAAAGTCCTCTTCAGTTGCCAGATAGTAGCCTTTGCTGTCTTTCTCCCTCTGGTAGCGGAACATTGCCGTATGAGCTATCACCAAATCCATGAAGATCGAAGGGTTGCGACGGTTCGAAGTGTCCAGCCACTCTATTCTTTCCCAGAAGGGCACCCTGATATTGATACCGCCCTCATCTCTGAGAATTTGGAACATGGCCCGACAGACCAATACGGATTCATCAACTGGTTTAGCCGCCTCGCCCATCCCGTATCGTTCTACTGTCCGGGCATTGACGAGCTTTGTAAGCTCGACAGAATCATCCACATTGATCGGGATGCTACGGTTGAGAACCTGAATATCTTGATCATTATTTACTGAAGTAATCGCCCAGGTCTGTTCTGATCCTATCTCCAGCTTTGCAGCCATCTGCTTGATCACAGTCCTATGAGTATATGGCTCATGGAACTCGGATGAGGTTTGTTTGATTACCGTATCAAGATCTTCATTCCCGGCCTGATAATCATCCAGTATCCGAAGTACTCTATCCCCGTCGCTATGATAGAATCCAGCCTTTGCGGACATGGAGCCCTTGATTACCGCCTCTTTTGGCAGGTGATGGGCGAAGGAGTACACTGTCCAGGTCTTACCACCGCTCGAATTCCCGGTGAGCTTTGGATGCAATCCCGAGCTTTGGTGGATGTTCTGCACCGACACGCAGCTAACCAACTTCTTAAACGCCGCCTCAGCTCCAAGAACCATCCGGCCACAGGAATCGGCCACGTATTGAACGGGGTCCTCATTTTTCAAAACCTCGAGAGCTTGGGCCTTGATCTCATCTGAGAACTCCTCTTTATTATCCTTCGGTTTCAATAAAAAAGGATATAAATTATCATAATCAATCCCCAGGTCCCCCAAAATCCCTTTAAACTGCTTAAGGAACTTATGGGCCTTCTCCTCGCCCTTCTGTGATAGATAGCCGGTCTTGATTGCGGTTTGAATGCGTTGTTTCTGTAATCTCCATTCCCATACACATTCGCCCTTGATCCGGTCCTCGTGGTCTATGAGAGCCTGAAATGCTGTTAAGACCGTTGGCCCTTCTGTTCTCCAGTCCTCTGCCTTCCGTCTTGTCTGCTCCGGGATCTCTCTCGGGTGCCTCGCTCCAGCCTCCAGTCCGGATGTGATAGTCGCCCGGATCTCCTCCATCTCCAGACCGGCATATATGGCCGCATTTGATAGTGCTCGGATAACTTCGGCCTCGGAGAGCACGCCGGCAGCTACGAATTGGCCGAGGGCAAAGGCTGATCGGTTAAGCTGATCATTCCTATTGCCTGTGGGGCTACCATCTAGGGCTTTTAGCTCGCTCTCCAGGGCGGCCTCTGCGTATCTCCGGGCCCTGGATTCATCGCTCTCTGCGTGCCTCTGGTGGGCCTTCCTGCCCATATCTTCCAGCTTTGCGGCATTGCTCTCCAGCTTTGATGAGAAGGCTATGCCAATGGCTTGCAAGCCTTCCAGGAGGGCCACCAACCGGATCTCAGCTGGTGGTACATCCTGCATGAGCTTGTAATCTGCTCTGGATCCATCCTCTAAGGTCTTCCAGCTGGGAGGGATCACTTGATACGTTCGCTCAAGTTTGACCTCTCCACAAGGCCGGCCACTCTTGAAGAGCTTTAATTGTGCCTGATCGGGCTTTTTGCTGATGCTAGCCAATGCTGCAGCAGCATCATCAGAGACCTTGAACCATAGGCCATATCTGCCGGGCCTTGTCTCCCATGTGCATGTAACAGGCAGCTCCAGCTCCTTGAAGGCCTCCGGGCTGTCTTGATCAAGGCCGATGTAGCCATTGCCTGCCAGGATGCCGATGTTGCCACCATTTGAGGCGTGAGCTGCAGCTTCATTGTAGCTATGTGGCTTTTCCTGCCAGGCCGTTTCAAGAGGCGGGAATTTTTGGCTTGGCCGAAGGAGCACAAAGGCGGCGCCGGGTTGATTGAAGACCTGTGGGATTTCGGCCATTCAGCGCTCCATCCACTGCCTGGAGCTGATCGACTTGGGCTTTCGCCTCGGAGCAACCTTTTGGGACAGGTCGCCAATCTCTATTATTGATCCACCCGGAGCTATCCCATGGGATCTCAGACCATGCTCACAGCCATGAGACCGCCAGGGGGGACATGCCCGACCTTTGGCCTCGTCCCGTTGGACATGCTGTCTTGAATCATCAGGCGGAGCGATCAATACTTCTCGACGCTCTCCGTCCTCAGTTTCCTCGGTTCCGGGGCTGTCTGGAGTGATTGTGAGCTCATCCTGGTCAAGCGGCATTCTTTGCCTCTTCGTCCAGGCAGCGGATTCGAAAGTCAGAATCCGTCCTGAGAATCGCTATTTTGTGGCCCACGTGGTCCTTCAATCGCGGCAGTAGTTCAATGGGAAAAGCAACCCTTGCAGGGCCAATTTTTGCTATGAGGCGGTCGGTCTCCTCGGTGAGGGCATGGAATTTGCCACGGGCTTCCCACCAGGGGCGGAGGTATTCTGCAGCATTCATTCCAGTACCCTTCCGCTCTTTCTCCGGCGCTCCCATATGGATCGTTCTCGCGGCCCAGCAGTTTCGTAGCCAGATGGCCAGTCTGAAAATTTCTCGCGTGATCGACAGCGATACACTTTTATTGCAGGAAGATCATAAATCATTCAATCACCTACAGTTGTTTTACTGCTTGCCGCCAGCAAGCAGTAACCATCAATTTTCCCCGTTTGTTCCTCTGGCAGTGATTGCAGTGCTCAGAAGGTCCCGTACAACTTCTGCTGTGCTCACGTTCTCAGCGGCAGCCATATCCATAACACAATTTCGAATATCTGCAGGCACAAGCACGTGAAGCGGCAACATCAGGTCTCTTTTTTTTGACATTTTATCTCACAAAAAATAGGCGGGCAACCAAGCTATTTATATCTTGTTATTATAATTAATCTATATACTTTAATTAAATTGTATCTGATAAAAATATATAATTATTCGACCAAAAAGCTCAAATTAGTAGAAAAATTATCAGTAGATCATGCGAACACAATCCGCAGATGAAAGGAGGATATGGCTAATCGTGCAAGACGAAATCATGCGCGAATATGCTCACTCCCGAGGTCCAAAACGTGATATTGACAAGATAACCAGGATCCTTACCTTGATTTCAAGAAACGATCGTTGCTATTCACATTTTTGTACGAAAGATATAATTCACGCCCTGCCCGACATAAATGAAAACGATTTGGAGGATTATTTGGCCTTCCTGACAAAGTTTCCTAAATCAAAACCATTCCTATTGGCTAAAAGATGTGAATCAGAGGGCGGAATGGACGCAAGAAAAAAAGCAGGTGCTCCTCCGAATGAGTATTCGTTCGACTTCGAATGGCTAATCGATGCGCGTTTTCTCCCATATTCAGTAGATGCGGCGCTAATGGGTACGAATAGCAGCTCTTACTTAATGGACACTATAATTGACCCCATCAACGAAAAGATCCGTCCGCCATCCATCAATGATTTGGAGGATTGAACTTCGCGGCCTGCTGACAGAATATATCATTCGCAGAAATGTGTCCACCTGGCAATGTTCCGCAGATGAATGTGCCTCATAGCTCCCTGTCCGTCTTGTGGCAGACTTACGCATAGATCTGACTTGATTCGGATTCGAGGGGCAGAAAGAGATTGCTGCCTGAATGAATATTTTGAATCAGCAAAAAAGTGTATCCATAGCACAAGACACGAGGACGGTTCCTGGTCAGGATCGTACTGGTCATTGATCGCCCTAAAAGCAATGCCGTAATCTATCCACTTATAGGGAATTATTGGGGTGATGGAAAGACTCGTGCTACCAAGGAGAAGCTATCGGAATAGTGTCTCTCCTCTCATCCACCTGGATATTGGGGTCGATGTGGTGAGGTTCGAACAATTCATATATATCTTTATTCTGAAATAACTTTTTAACGAACAAATCCATCCATTAAGGATTATGGGTTAAAACATTAAGCCTTAAGGCTTAGCTGCCGGGTCTTCAGTGATCTTCAATGAGTCTAGGGCCTTTAAAGCGCTATCTGGCTTATTATCGTTACTGGCTATGATGATCTCTGCTTTTTTAGTCCCCTTACCGCCGTCCTCATCTAGCCAGCAAATTGCATTTAGTATAGTCCCTTTATCGCTAGATCTGACCGAATAGATACCATTATTACCATCTATCATCCGACTTTTTGATTCGGATTTATCTACTCCAGTCATTGCAGCTACGAGGCGTCGGTTCGCATCTAAGTCAATTTCAAGTGGTTCAAAATATTCTATTATTATTATATCAACAAGATGATTGTCTGCTGAAGTGGTCATAGCGTACCAAGTAGAATAATCCTCGTAGAGTGGATCAGCTATTTCGTTAGTGACCTCTTTAGATGGTAGCTCGAAGGATATCTTAAAGGGTCCCATGGCTTCATTTACCTGGGCGGCTGAGGCAATAGAAACAAACAACAGTAACCCGAAAAGAGCTAATATATAGCACTTATTAGACAAGTGATCTCCTCCCATCTCCTATTTGATGAATAGGTTAAAAAGATACCGTATTCAGTATGATGCACACGGTTTTGTTCCTTGCGATTATGTCATCCGCTTTCAGCCTGCCTCTCTGTGTAAGTCTAATGCTACCTGTCGATGACCAAAAGCAAAATCGGAGCGACGACCAGGGGCAAGTAGAGATAAATCAAATATATATCTGTCATAGCCACGCGCACAAATGCCAACCCGCAAAACAGGGTTCCTACTATAGCCAGTCCCTTTTGCTGGTGCGGAGTTCCTGCCGCAGGATTCACAAGGGCGTAAGACAGACCAAACATGAAAAGAATCAATAACGGATTTAATGAGATTATTGCAGAGACCATTGCTAATATAGCGATAATGATCCTTAAATTTCGGTCGATTTGCACCATCATCCCTCTTTGCGATGCTATCTCTTAAACTATGAGAAAAAGTTTTTGCTGCATAATAGGACTGCATTTTCCAAGATCAATATTGGCGGGGGAGTCAGGAGCCGTGGAATAGCCCCCCTTTTCTCGCTTTTTGCCTTAGCTCTATGACATTATCATCATGAAATTATATCGGGGGGGGATAGCAAGAAAAGAACAATGCAATAAAATTATAAAGATCGTTAAAACATACTCTCATTGGCAGTAATTATCGGAATAGTACTGTATTTAAAGTCTCCGTCGTTTGTCACTAAGGTTACTTTTGGATTCGATATACAGAAATCTTCAATAATAACATCATTAAAATCCATGGTGCATCGAAGGAATCCATCAAGAAGCGCACTTGCCCTGCTATTTTCGAACTCCGGGCCGCAACATTTCACAAGCTCTAAAATTTCTTTCACATCCGCTTCTATTAAACGTGTAATATCTTTATAGTCATCCGTTTTTCTAAAAGCTTTCAAATCGTCTTTAGAGATTCCTTTTAGCCATAGTTGTTTATCTAGATACCTGTATATATATTCTGAAAGAATTGGGAGTGTCATATATAATTTACATTTGTTTTTTATCATTTCAGTCATGGCATTGTTGTATATATGATCTTTATCTCCCGATCTGAAATCGCATGGCCCATAAGTATACAGCCATACGTTGGCATCTAGTAAGAGGTGATCTTCTCCTTGAAATTCGTGTTCTTTTATATGTTGAATCATATTGTATTCAAGACACGACTTTAGATTTCTTCGCTTCGGCTATTGCTCTTTCAATAAGGAGTTTCCTCGTCGGTGAGACATCTTCCCATGTTATACATTTCTCTAATTTTGCTTCGGGAATCTCGCTTTTGTACAATTGCCCTATCGCCGACTCCAAAAAAGCTGCGCTAAGGCTCCTGATGTTTTTAAATGATACTACCGCACGATTCCCCTGAGAAATTGTATCTCTTATTTCCTCGAAAATTCTATTACCATCTCTAAAGCCAATGCAGAACTCGCTCTTAACCACATTATAGACTTCGATAATGATATCTATTCCCATGTCTGCAATGGCTCCCTGATACATACATGCTGTCATAGTTTTTCTATTTTTTGGCCATGCAATCCCTGTGAATTCTGCAAATGTTGTTACCCAGAGAAGCGTTTGTTCCGGTATCAACTCTACTACACCGACTGCGGATGAAAATAATTCCTCATTCCAATTAGCCGTATTGCTATCTTCTGTATCCTCTAAGTCCAATTCCGGCCCCTGAAGGCATGGCCATTGAGCGAGCCCAGGAATTTTTGCATCGGTTCGTATACCACAAAGCGCACTCACTTGCACTGCTTGCGTCTCAGTCAACGAACTTCGCCTCCGCCGGGGCACCAAATTCCTTTCTAAATGTCCAAACCACCCAAAGCGCAGACCTAATTGCATAGTTAACGGCTTCGGCCAGTCTGCCCTCTGTGAGTTCGTCATAATATACTTCCCTGGAGAACTGCACACCCTTTGGGATACCAGTTTTCTCATATGATGGATCAAAGGAAAAATTTGGAGGCGCGAACATAAGTTCCCTCTTCAAATTCCATAAGAATTCATCGCGCTCAGCTTCGCTCAATGCCTTGAGCGCAGCAAAACTTGACTCAGTAACTCTTACATTTGCTATTGCAACGACTGACCGCTCTAGCTCCTTTGGTTGAATAACCAAGAATGGCATTCCACTTGATGCCTTGCCTTGAAGCATGAAACTGAGATCCTCTGGACAAGGTAAAATCTCAGATGGATCGTACCCGTGGTTTTTCATCCAGGTATAAGCCAATGATTTGGCTTGATCTACGGTGGTGATCTCAAGAACCATGAACGTGAACCTTCCTCTTGGTGCGTCAACTAGTTGTTATGCCTAGTATTTACCTCTTGTGTCATCAAGATAATATTAAATTTGGCAATGTAAAATACAAATATACATTTTTGATTATATCCGTCTCGTGGGACTTTAGGTGCAAAGCACAAAAAAATGGAAACGACTGAATAAAAGTTTAAATCCCCAGCTGCGGTATCGCCGCCAAATAAGCCTCTTTTAATTCTTTCAAGTCGATATGGTCATAGATATCTATCGCTTCTCGCCTTGAATCGCCTCTAAGCTCCTGGATGAACTCGCGCCTCATCCCCGCCCGTCTCAGGTGCGTGGTGAACCAATGTCGGCAACAGTGTGGCGAAAAGCGATCTTCCGTCCGCTCCGAATCGGGATTGTGCAGGCCCACACGAGCCGCCGCATTTGTGACCGCCTGATAAACATCGTTCCGGGATATTCTGTTTCCCCATGAGCTGATGAATAGAGCAGTCTCCTTCTTCTTGTTGATGCCTTCCCTTACTCTGAGCCATCGCCGAAGGATATAGGCCGCCTCCTCATCCATGAATAGCGTCCTATTAGTCCGCTTGCCAGTGGGCTTAAGCCTGATCCTATTTTCGATCAGGTCCACATCAGAGACATCCAGCGTGATAAGCTCATTTCGCCTCATGCCGGTCTTGAAGAGGAGAATAAGGATAGCCTTGTTCCTTATATCCGGCTCTCCCTTGATCATCCTGGCGGAATCTTCCACTGAGATGAGCTGCCTTTCGTGCGGATCTCCATTGTCCTTGTAGCGCCTTAAATACCTCTTTCTGATGGCCGGCACGGGATTAGATGAGACCAGGCCCTCATAAACCAGGTACTCATAAAATGAGGATAACACGGAAAAGCTAAGTTCTATGGTCCTTTGGGAAAGCCCTCTCCTCCTGGAGCGCTCCAAGTAGCCTTTTAGAACGTTCTTGTCTACGTCCATAATATCGGTCTTGATAGAATCCAGATAGCTGCTAAAGTCCTTTAAGGCAGATTTGTACCCTGGCAGGCTCCTAGGGCTCATCCCCCGGATCTCGCAGTCTTGCAGGTATGCCGCTATCACCATAGCCACGCCCAAGAGCCACCTTTATGCTCCACTGCACCGAAGGCCTGCAAGGATTCAAGCTGCTTGTAGATCGCTTTTGCAAGATCTGTCTCCCTGGGATCAATGCCCAACTCTTCCAGCAGCCGGCCACTCTCGACTTTACCGCGAGCCTTCAGGATATTGATCATGTCTTCATTCATCTGAGCAATTCCCGGAGTGCCTTCAATCCAAGGGGCTGCCCTATATCGTTTTAGCTCATGCTCATAGCGATCCAGGAGAACATCTTTTCTATGCATCTCATCGCGTAGGGATCGGTTCTCTTGCCTGAGCGTTTCAACTTCACGCACAATCTCACGCCGTGGTCTGTACTCTTCATTCTCATCCACAACGCCGTCCACTGTGGCAATGATGAACTTGGAAAGAGGCACATGGGCCTTTGCTGCTATCTTTTTCCACCTCTCTTTATGGTCTCTGGATGGATGATAAACGTAAGTGTACCTGGCTTGATCAGGCAGAGTTTTGGTGGCCATGTTAAGAAAATAATCGTTATCCTATAAAGCTTTTACTCAGTAAAATTAGAGCAAAATCCCGATCGGCGCATATAAAGGCAAGTCATATCCTGGCGGCTGGGCCAGTCTGGCAGGTTTGCTTGACGATTTTTTGGCCCTTCTCTGAATTATATAGATGAAGTCCTGCAGAGATAATCGCCTCTGCTACTCGGCGTCTCTGTGGTTGTGTCTGAGCATAGTGGTTCACCAATCTTGCGACTAACACAATGTTCTTCAGGTCCCATCGGTCCGGCTGGGGATTGATGAGATAAATAAAATTGCATTATTCTGCCCACAAATCCTTACAATTGGTAGGTATGCTCTTTTATTCTGAGAGATGATATCCGAGCATGAATTATGAGGCTCATGTATATTTTGATCCTGCTGGCTCTGAATGCATGCTCTTTTGCCTCTGCTTCTGGATCCGTAGTGATAAACGAGGTGGAGCTGGATTATATCGAGGATGATGCTGAGATCCAGTGGGTTGAAATATATAATAATGGCGAGGAGGAGGTTGATGTGAGCGGCTGGGCGATCATGTCCAGTGATGATCGATCCAGAAAGGAGTTCATTGATGAGGGAACTTTACTTTCTCCGGGAGATTTTTATCTGATGTACTTTGGGGAGAAATGGCTGAGCAACTATGGTGCAGTCATAATCCTGGAGGACGATTTTGATCATGAGGTTGATCGCACTATCAGCATATATGATAGCCAGGAGGATGGCTGTGCCTGGGGTAAATATCCAGATGGCGAATCTGAATGGATGTTCATGGAATCCACACCAGGCGCTCCCAATTCCGGCGTTCAATGCGATGTGACGACGAGCAAGGCGGTCATATTCAATATGGATGGCAGCGTATCCGGCAGAGGCTATTTGAACCTGCAGAACCGAGGCGGCGATCCGGTTGGCGGCAGTTTTATCTCTCATGAGCATGGATCAGGCGATTACAGTGCCGATTCCTCTTTCCGGATGGATATAAACGATGTCATAAATGTCAGCAGAATTGATCTGAAAAAGGATGCCCTTTCCATGCGCTACAACCGCACCTTCAATGGTCTGCCTGGCAATAGGACTGTATATTATGACTCTTTATGGGCAGAATCGTCCTCGATAAAGAGCATGAATGAGGGGGGCGAAGATGGATCAATGGCATCTCAGTCCACCACTTATGGAAACTCGATATCAAAGGACGTTGTGGTCCAATCCAAATATGGATCTCTTAAGATGAAACTCAGCTCAGACTCGGTCGGCAGGACCAATGTAGAATACTGCTCAGATAAGCTTAAGCTCTCCGAGGAGTACTTGGGCGGATTCCATATTGAGGAAACCATCACCAAGGGTGAATATCAGAGGGCAGTGAACTCCACAGACGTATCTGGCTATGTGGATGTATACAAGAAGGTGGGTGAGGACTATTCCAGCTATGAGAGGGGAAGCGGACTCTATCAGGCGGAGGAAATCATCGAGGCGGGAGATTATGCCCGAAAGAATGTCATCTTAGACTACATGCCAGCCGGCTATTCATACTCTAATGACTCAGTGGCAAATCGATCTCATATGTGGGAAGAGGGGTTCGGGCTGAACGCCACCAATGGCCTCTATGCAGAGGAGCACTATACCAACCTGGCGAAATTGGAGAAAGAGGTCGAGGTCAAATGGCCCAATGAGGTGAGGACATCCTCCAGCTTCATAGGCCAAGCCAGCTTGAAGTTCGTCTTCAGACGAGGGAACAACAGCACCGATCTTGCCCTGCTGGAGGATGATTATATTGGTGACTACAAGATCGACAGGACGATCTTCATCCTTCCCAAGTATGACTCGCCCCATATGTCTGTGTACAAGCAGGGTTATGTCGATCCAGATCGCTGTGATGTCCTCAGATTCGCCGTCACTGTGGTCAATGACGGGAATCGGACGTTTGCGCCTATATATGTCCGTGATACATTTCCCTCGGGAACCCGCTTCATAGGCTCCTCTGTTGAGCCGATGGAGCTCGCCCGGACCTATGGCAACTGGTCGATACCAGAACTGGGCACAGGGGATTCGTTCACGATCGATATGCAGTTCAAGGTTATCACCAGAAAAGAGAACTATACGAATCGGGCGAGGGCTAACACTATCTATGTCTATTCCTCTCGGGGAACGCCCAGAGAGCGCAAGCTCAGGGTGAGCAACAGCACCACCCTGGATTTGGATTGGAGCGGCTGTCCTGCCGAATTGCTGCCCTTGGACTTCACTGCTACTCTCTCCCCAGTAGACGAGAAGATTGTAAGCTACCGGTTGATATTGAATAACACCGCTGATTATACTATGAGCGCGAACATCACTGCTCTATTGCCTGAGGGCATGAGCTTCATCAACTCCACCACTGCTACCCTGGAGAATGATTCTGGTGTGGTCAAATGGAGCATTCGAAGGATCGACGCCGGACGAAGAAGGACGGTGAGCTTCATGGCAGGGGCGGAAAGGGAGGGCCTTTTCGAGGTCAAAGCACTGGTATCTGGTAGCTCCACCGAGGGCAACGAAAGCATATCTACCAGTTCCTCCGCCCTTGTTGTAGTAGGCAAGCCTCCCCGGGCATCAAATATAGAATCGTTGCAGTCTATGCAATGGCTGCCATGCGGTGATAGCGCTCTGTATCAATCCCTGGCAAAAGTAGATGCCGGAAGCAGGTCGGAGATCAAATGCTGTTCCTGGTGATAACGAGAGATTCTCTGAAGGATAATGATAAATTGAACTCCCTCTCCAATTATCCGAACTTGATTAAGTCATTGGGAAATGGTTAGCGCTTTTCCGCCGCATTCCTCTGCCATCCATGGCACAGCTAAACTTTGTCCTCTGTCATGTGCTCCTCAATGTTCAGTATGCTGCAGATCTCTTTGAGGCCCAGCAGCATCTCCTTGCCTGCGGGTGTGATTTTATACATTTTACCCTCCTTAACCAGATAGCCCTTATCGGTCAGCCATTTCAGATAAACTCCTGCATTCTTAAAATTGAGGTTTATTTGATAGACTATCCTGGTCTTACTCGCTCCTTCTCCACTGCATATTTCCAGAATGCTGCTCAGTACCTCCAGCCTGGTTCTCCTTGCCATCTTTTTCCCTCTAAAAAAATATCCTACTATAGCTGGATTTGAATACTGATAAACCTTTTGTACTTTTGTTACTGAATACTGAATCGATATCAATAGGTTCTGTAATATAGCTGGATAGAAAACTGGCTATGAACGAGGTCACATGAAAACAAAAAAACAGATTTAAATCACCCGAAGATAGTCATCGGGACAGGATAGCGAGGATCTTGCGGTCAAGCTCTTCTGCCCCCTGTCGCAGCTTAGGGTCCTCAAGGGCCATCAGCTTTGCCAGATCTCTGCGCAGGGGCCCCAGGATGAGATAATCCTTTGACCCATCGGCAGAAGATGCCAGCTCTTTTAGCCTCTCCAATCTTTGCATCATAGCATCCGGTTTATGCAATAGATCGGACAGTTCCCTCAATGCTCCTGCCACCTGCCTTCCCCGGTCGGTCAGCACCAGGAATCTGACCCTACCCTCTGGCCGGGAGATTATAAGCCCTTGCTCCTCCAGCTCGCCCAGGATGCTGGAGGTATGGGGAAAGGTGGAGTCTATGTGCTTGGCAATCTGGGCGGCATAGGCCGGCTCCATCTCGCTTAAGGCCAGGACGGCGAGGGAGGGCTTTTCCCTGAGGAAAAGCCGCTGCAATGGATCCTTCATATTGGATGCTATCGGTCTATCGGCCCTTCTCACTCTGCCTGCTGGCTATCCTCTGGCCGAATCGAAACCGGACGAACAATGACCGCCTCTAGAGCTTCAGTCGGTGGGGCTATGGTCCCTGGCTTGTCGAAGTCATAATACATGTCGCTCGACTCCATGCTGACCTCGACTGTTCCCAGCTCAATCGATTCGTTGAACATGGTCATCTGGCTGGTGTTCATGTCAAGGCCAGCTACGATTATTGGAGTCATTTTAAAGCTCGTCTTGCTCTCGTACTTGACGGGGATATAGGTGTTCTTTGAGATCCAGATGGTCTTCTCCATCCTGCCTGTCTCGTTCAACTCCGTTCGGTTGACCGAGGGCATGAACATGGGGTAGGAGACCAGATTGGCGGCCATGCTAAAAGCGGTTTCATATAGGGCATCGCTCTCAGCCGCACCGTTTATGATTCGCAGCTTATAGGCGTCGGTGCCGTTTATGTTCTCCGAGCCAGCCAATTCCGCCTGAGAGATATTGAAGGTCTCGGCCATGGCCTTTATCTGGTTATTTCTGCCATCTTTCCAGATCTCCTCTGCTGTCATCGGATCCTGGAGATGGGTCCAGTTGCCGTTATCCCTAATGTAGGTCGAGTTGCCCATTTGGTAGAGATCTGCTTCATTGGTGGTGGTGTTCCTCTCCGATCCACGATGCTCCACCTCAATAGTGGTTGAGCCTCTGGCATGGGCTTGCTTGCCGGCAAGGTTTACAGTGGCCTCGGTCTCTGCACTCTCTCTTATTATGGTTGCGTTCTCTGCAGTGGCATTTTCCCCTCTGTCATTGAGCGTTCTGATGTTGGATATTGTGCTCTTGAGACTGTAGCTGGTCAGGTTCTCTGCCGCGGACAGGGATAGAGCCTTTAGCTCTTCCACGCTCTTTTCCGCCTTATCCTGGTTCTCGGTACAACCGGATATAGCCAGGGCAGCAAGTATCAGAATTACCAATAGCACTCTCTTCATATCATCATCCCTTGATAAATTTCCTTTAAATTTTCGCTTATTCAAAATTAGCCTTAACCTCATCCCTTAGCCTTGAACTTTTCCCCTGTGATCATCTCGAACAGCTTGATGTAGATCCGGCTTGTCTCCCCAACCACATCATTCGGAAGGGCGGGTATAGCAGGTTCCGCTTTTCCCTCTTCTCGGGCCTGGTAGAGCCGGTCCTTGTAGCCCGTCTGACGGTAGTACTGGCGCACATACTCCTTGGAGAGATCAACGAGTTCTCCCTCATCGTAGCGCTTCCTATCCCAGAAACGGTCCTCGTCTGCGGTTCCATAGACATCGACGATCATTATCTGTCGATCCATATCGAAGGCCAGCTCTTTTTTGCCGTCTGCGTGGATCAAGCCACGACTGGCGACGCTGCGGTTGATATCCTCATCGATCTTGAGAACGATATCCCGGGCATCCTCGTACTCCTGAGGGGAGAGGCCGGATATCTGCAATGCCTCTTCCTTTGCAATAAGTCGGTCGGTCTTCTCCAGCTTCGTGGAGACCTCCAGGAATGGTTCGGGCAGCTCTTCTCCAGGTTTCACCACATGCCCTGATGCAAAGCCTAGATCTTGAGCTGCTATCTCACCGGCTTTTACCCGGTCGAAGAGGGATCCAGCCACATACCAGCGGCATATCCATTCCAGGGGAATCAGATAGTTTCTGGATTGGGGTGTGATCCTATTCGTGGGAAGGATATCCACCTTTTTGCAGAGCATACCGGCCGGCGGCAGATACTGCAAAAAGTGTGTCCTGATGCCCATTTCATCTGCCCTTTCAAACCAGTAGACCCCCTCCCGGCTGAGGGTCTCGCCTTTAAAGGGAATGGTGCTCGGAATTACCTTGTCGAAGACGGAGATATTGTCAGTGAATTGAAACTCCAGTCGGTCTCCCAGGTCGTATGCCTCTTTAACCTTGCCTTTCAATAGAAGCGTGCGTTCCATTGCCGGAGATGAACCTGGCAAGAAGATAACACTTTTGCTATTATGTCTCGCAGACTTAAAAAAAGGGGATGATCGGAGAGGTTTATTCGAAGTCCTCTCCACCCATGCCGCCGGGCATTCCGCCTGGTCCGCCCGCAGGCCCGCCTGCCTTGGAGGCGATGACATCGTCGATCCTGAGTATCATGACTGCTGCCTCGGCAGCTGAGTTGATGGCCTGGGTCTTGACCCGCAGGGGCTCGACCACACCCAGCTTCATCATGTCTACAGGAACGCCGGTATCCATGTCCAGGCCGGAGCTCTTGATACCCTTCTCATGCTGGCTGCGCAGGGCAACCAGAGAGTCGATCTGGTCCAGACCGGCGTTCTCGGCCAGGGTCTTGGGTATGACCTCCATGGAGTCGGCGAAGGCCTCGATGGCCAGCTGCTCCCTGCCACCGACGGTTGCTGCATACTCTCTGAGACGAAGCGCCAGCTCTACCTCTGGAGCGCCGCCGCCGGGAACGAGCATCTTGTCCTCCACTACGACCCCCACCACTCGCAGGGCATCCTCCATCGCTCTGTTCAGCTCATCCACTACGTGCTCAGTGCCTCCTCTCAGGATGATAGAGACCGACTTGGGATTCTCGCATTCCTCGACAAAGGTCATCTTCTCGTCGCCGATCTTTCTCTCCTCGACCAGGCCTGCTCTTCCCAGATCCTTCTCCGTCAGGTCATGGATGCTGGTGACAACCCTGCCGCCAGTGGCGCGAGCCAGCTTCTCCATGTCGCTCTTCTTGACCCGGCGCACAGTGTAGATCCCTTCTTTGGCCAGGAAGTGCTGGGCCAGATCATCGATGCCCTTCTGGCAGAATACCACATTGGCCCCGGTCTTGATTACGTTGTCCACCATGCCCTTGAGCATGCTCTCTTCCTGATCCAGGAAGGCCTGAAGCTGATCTGGGGATGTGATCTCTATTTTGGCATCGACCTCGGTCTTCTCGATCTCGATGGCAGCATTGAGCAGGGCGATCTTGGCCCCGGTTACCTTCTTTGGCATATTGGGGTGGAGCCTATCCTTGTCGATGACCATGCCGTGAACCAGCTCGGAGTCAGTTATCCCTCCTCCTACCTTCTTCTCCACGGTGATGTTATCGGTGTCCACAGAGCCGTCCTCATCCACCACGGCCTTAACTGCCTCCACGGCCAGCGCGGCAAGCTCCTCTCTGGCGGTCCCTGATCCCTTGCCCGTCATGGAGGTGATGGCAATCTTCTTGAGAAAATCGGCATCATTGACAGTGACGCTGACGGCAATCTTATTTAGGATCTCCATGGCTTTGTCTGCTGCTGCCCTGTAGCCCGCGGCGATGACTGTGGGATGAATCTCCTGGTCCAGCAGTCCTTCTGCCTGCTTGAGGAGCTCTCCTGCCAGGACTACGGCAGTGGTTGTGCCGTCTCCGACCTCAGCATCCTGGGTCTTGGCGATCTCTACCATCATTTTGGCTGCCGGATGCTCGATGTCCATCTCCTTTAGAATGGTGACGCCGTCATTGGTTATTACCACATCTCCCAAGTTGTCGACCATCATCTTGTCCATGCCCTTGGGGCCGAGTGTGGTTCTCACGGCACCTGCGACTGCCTTTGCAGCCATGATGTTTGACTTCTGTGCCTCACGACCTGCAGTTCTCTGGCTTCCTTCTTTAAGAATAATTATGGGCTGTCCGCCCAGTTGTCCTGCTGCCATTTAATCTCCTCCGTTGAATTAGTTCAAAGCGTGATATCCGGTGTTTAAACTTCTATATGAATATTGCGATAGGTGAGCAACTCATTCCAGCTGCGAGCTTAAAGATAAAAAGGAAAATAAGGAACGATAGATGCAGTCGAAATGCCCCAAATCGGGGCCTATCTCACCATTCTATCGCCCTTTCCAGCAGTCGGACTCCAGCTCCTCCAGAGCCTCTATGAGCCCTTCCGCCGCCATTGCCAGGAAGTTCTGTCCCTTCTTTATGGTGGCTGGGGCGGGATTTCCCATGATCCCATTTCCCATCAGGTGGCGGACATCCTTCATTATCAGGAATCTGGGCCTTGGGGGAAAATGCTCCTCTGGCAGTCCCTTGACCAGGTCTTTGCGAATGACCATCATCATCGAGGTCTCTATCTCTCCGGCATGCCCGTCATGTGGCGTCTCTGCTGCCTGAGGATCGATCAGATCGAACAGAGATACCAGGCTGACCCGGAATTCGCGTTCCTCCAATGCCATCTGGCAGGCCTCTTTTAGGGCGGACATATGCTGGCTCCCGGCATGGCCGGTTAGGATCAGGACATTTTCGAATCCGCTATCTGTAAATGATATCAGCACCTCTTTCACATATGAGCGCAGGGCATCATGCCCCACAGTGATGGTGCCGGGAAAGCCTCGGGTGCTGCGACAGACCCCGTAGTGGATGGGCGGAGCCAGGAATACCTCTCGCTTCTGGGCAACAGTGCGTGCCGTCTCCATGGCCTGGATGGTATCGGTGATCGTGGGGAGATGAGGGCCATGCTCCTCGGTCGCTCCCACGGGCAGGATCACCGTTCTGGTTACCTTCAGCCCCTCTTCGATCTCCGGCCAGCTCATCTCCTCCAAGAGCTTCATATGTTGATGCTCGCTCCTGCCAGAACATACTCCTCTGGGACCCTCAGACCGTAGACGACATTGCCTACGTATAGGGTGTAGTTCCCCCCCGCCTTGGTGTCAAATTGCGTCCCACCGGATATAGGGCCTTCAGTCGAATATGGCAGCACCAGGACAAACTGGCCATCTGAATTGCTCACATTTGATTGTCTGTACTCGAACATCCTGTTCTGATTGGTCTGGATGTCTATGGAGGCCATAACCGGAGTTCCTGCCGGAGCACTCCCTTTGACCACTGCACCCGGCACATTCTCGAAGATCTTGACCCACTTCTGGCCGCTGGAGGTGACTGGTGTCTCTGACTCATGCACCAGGCGGAAGTGCTGCAGTGCTTCCAGGGGTACGGGGGAAACTGCCGGGCTGGTGGAACCGATCTCTGCCATATATCCTTTCTCTTTGCTGGCCCGGACGAACTCCTCCAGTTCGGTGAAGTTGCTGCTTATCTTAGGCGCTTCGGTGAGGACGGGAACTATC
>Ga0116161_1001697_pt1 | contig 22158 bp, 16 predicted proteins | sample AD_JPNAS3_MetaG_FD_89877 | JGI IMG/M metagenome (GOLD analysis project Ga0116161, IMG submission 89877) | Active sludge microbial communities of municipal wastewater-treating anaerobic digesters from Japan - AD_JPNAS3_MetaG | ecosystem: Engineered > Bioreactor > Anaerobic > Digestate | place... | reverse complement strand
TCTCCGGCATGGCGGACGGTCCCCCGCGAGGATGACGGCTCAGCTGCTGGCTCGCAGCACGCGGAGCGTGAAGGATCCGGCGTCCCACTCCACGTCGAGCGTGCCGGGCGCCGCGACGCCCAGGTACGCCGCAGGGCGCGTCGAGGCCATCGCGAGGGCCTGCTCGATGGTGACGCCGGCAAACCGCACGGTGTTCGCGACGGCGCGGTCGAGGGTCAGCGCCGAGCCGGCCAGGTTCGGCGCGCCCGGCACGGCCACGCGGCCGTTCTCGTCGAGCCGCACCCTGGACGATCCGATCTGATACTCGCCCGGCGGCTGGCCCGCCGCGGAGATGGCGTCCGTCACCAGGATCACGCGCTCCGGCGTCTTCGCGCGGATCATGGACTTGACCGTCGCCGGCGGCAGGTGGTGGCCGTCGACGACGAGCGAGGCCGTCAGCTCGTCGGCGGCCAACTGCTCCCAGATGAAGTTCGGATGGCGCGGGATCAGATTGGCGCAGCCGTTGCCCAGGTGCGTCGACAGCGTCGCTCCGGCGCGGATGGCGTCGCGGATGAGCTCGGGTGCCGCGCCGGTGTGGCCGATCGCCGCGCGCACCCCGGCGGAGCGCAGGTGCTCGATGAGCGGGAGCGCGCCGGGCACCTCCGGCGCGAGCGTCACCAGGACGATCCGGCCTTCCGCCTCATCCTGGCGCCGCTTGAAGTCGTCGAGCGAGGCGGGCCCCGTGAACTCGCGCGGGTGGGCGCCGCGAGGGCCGTCCTCGGGCGAGATGTAGGGGCCCTCCATGTGGATGCCCAGGATCGCCTTCGCGTCCGAGCGCAGCACCGCCCTGGCGCAGCGGCCGAAATGCTCGGCGGTGCTCGTGATGATCGTCGGCAGCAGGCCGGTCACGCCGTGCCGGCGCATGACGTCCAGCGCGTGGCGCACCTGGTCCGTCGTGACCCCGGGATCGTTGAAGTCCACGCCGGCGAAGCCGTTGACCTGCAGGTCCACCAGGCCCGGCGTCGAGAACCGGCGCACGCCGGCCGGCCCGGCCTGCCACGGCGCCGCCGAGTCGGCGCCGACCACGACCCGTCCCTCGGCAAGAGCGGGCGCGGCGGCTGCCGCGGCGGCGGCCGCAATGAACTCGCGTCGGGTCGGGTGGTCTGGTCGCGAAGCGCTCATGACTCCCCCTGCGGTGGGGCACTCGAGGGATGATAGCCCAGGAAGATGCGCCTGCGCCCAGCGCAGGCGCCGCCCCCTCGCGAGCCGCGCAGGCCGACCGGCGCCGCGGGAGTCGCGGAGGGCGTCCTTGTCCGTCCGCCGTGTCCCAGCTGGAGGACGGCGCCTGACGCACGACTCTGGCCCGCCAGGCCATCGCGGGACCGCGGCCCGCCCTCGCGGCTGCGCGGCGGCGTCGCCCGAACCTGGGTCAGACGGCTGCCGACGCGGTCGATCGAGACCATCGACACGCGAGGAGCGGCGGAATAAGATCGCCAGACGTCCACGTGGAGGCTTTCATGCGCCCGACGCTGTTCCCGCGCCGATCGATCGTGCCGATCGCCGCTCTCGTGCTCGCCCAGGCGTTCTTCCTGTCCGTCGCGAGTTCGGGCTCCCCGCAGAACCCGTCCCAGCCGGCCCAGCATCCGGCGTTCAAGCCCGAAGTGGGGCAGGCTGGCAAGGACGTGGTCTGGGTGCCGACGCCGCAGGCCCTCGTCGACAAGATGCTCGACATGGCGAAGGTCACGCCCGACGACACCGTCATGGACCTCGGGTCCGGCGACGGCATCACGGTCATCACCGCGGCGAAGCGCGGCGCCAGGGCCGTCGGCATCGAATACAACCCGGACATGGTGGAGCTGTCCCGGGCGAACGCCGAGAAAGCCGGCGTCTCCGCCAGGGCGACGTTCCGCAACGCCGACCTGTTCGAGACGGATCTCTCTGAGCCGACGGTCATCACCATGTTCCTGCTGCCGCAGATCAACATGCGGCTGCGGCCGAAGATCCTCGACCTGAAGCCCGGCACGCGCATCGTGTCGAACTCGTTCAACATGGAGGACTGGATTCCTGACGAGACGGCCACGGTGAGCGAGGGCTGCGAGACGTGGTGCACGGCCATGCTCTGGATCGTGCCGGCCAGGATCGAGGGCCAGTGGAAGACGGCCGAGGGCGACCTGAGCGTCGTTCAGACGTTCCAACAGTTCACGGGCACGCTCCAGTCCGGATCGGAGAGCACGCCAATCACCGAAGGCCGGCTGAGCGGCGCCAGTCTGACGATGACGATCGGCGCGGCCCGGTACGAGGGCCGCGTCAACGGGCACGCGATCGAGGGAACGGTCACCGAGGGCGAGAAGACCCGGCCCTGGCGGGCCTCGCGCCTCGGATCGTAGCCGCGCGGCGGCCCTTCACGGACGGGCCGGACGAAGCGCGTACACGCGGCCGGCGCCCGCCACGTGCTCCAGTTGGAGCCTCGCGCCGAATCGCTCCAGCCGCTCCTCGACGAGGGGCCACTCCCCGGGCGGGTAGAGCTCCGTGTGCACCACGACGTAGGTCACCCCGAGCCGGGAGAGCGCGTCCAGGCTGGCGTCGTCGGGGAAGGCGCGCATCGCGAGGTAGAGCCGCTCGTGCAGCGGCGCCCGCCAGCCGCTGTACCCGTGCACGGTCTTCTGCCAGTGCGCCATCGCGTGCAGCATGTACATCGTCTGGCGGCGTTCGAACGCGCTGGCATCCATCGGATCCGGAAGCGGCACCTCCGCGACGACAAAGGGGCGGGGCCGGGCGGCGAGCCAGCGATCGGCCAGCGGCGCCTCGGCGTGGGCCGGCACGAGCGACAGGGGCGCGGCGGCCGACTCGGCCACGAGCAGGACCGCGACCGCGGCGGGGAGGAGCGTCCGGCGCCGGGATGACACGCGCGCGAGCAGCCGGTCCATGCCCGCGCCCGCGACGATGGCCAGGCCGAGCACGGCCAGCACGGTGAACCGTGAAGGCACGCGAATGAAGCTCATGCCGGGCAGCCAGTACACGAGCGGCCAGAGGCCGAGCGGCGGGCCGATCGACAGCCAGAGCCCGAGGAGCATCAGGAGGCCGTAGAAGAAGACTGAGCCTGACGGCTCGGGTGTCCGGAGCCGCAGCCCGAGCCTGCGCACGCCAGCCGCGCTGCGCCGCCATCGCGAGGCCGGGTCGAACGGCACGCGGCCGAGCAATGCCGCACGCGCGAGGGCGGCGGCGGCGGCGAGCAGCCACGGCCGCAGCGCGCTGCGCGCGGACACGACCACCGTGCCGCCGGCGCGGAGCCGCAGCGGCCCCGTGAGCGTCACGGCGACGGCCAGGACGAGCGAGGCCGCGACAGCCGCCTCGAGAAAGTACGCGGCCGCGCGCACGAGGACCGCGAGGGCCCGGCGTGCGCCGGCCGGCCCGTGCCCACCGCCCATCGCGCGCCGCGCGCCGCCCGGGCGCAGGACGATCGCTGATGCGGCCAGCAGGAGAGGCAGGACGCCCGGGAAGAGGTACGCGCTGGCGTCCTCGAGGATGCGCAAGCCCGGCGCGAGCGAGGCGAGCCACGCGTGCGCGTGCGTCGGCGACGCAAGGAAGCTGACTGGCGTGACGGCCCAGTTCTCGAGCGACCGGCGCAGCCCGGTTTCCTGCTGCACGGCCCGGTAGGGCAGATAGACGAGCACGGCCGGCGCGAGCAGGAGTGCGCCCGTCACACCCAGGTCGCGGAGGCGCCTGGCCGCGTCGATGGCGGTCCCGCGCACGGCGCGGTAGACGGCGAGCGCGGTCATCGCGACGAAGAGAAACGCCGCCCCGTGGCCGCTCGCGAGGGCCTGCAGGCTGAAGCACGCAGCCGCCAGGCGCAGATCGCGCGCGCGGCCCTTGTCCAGGTACGCGTGCAGGAAGGCGAGGGCGAACGGGATCCATTGCACGGCGCCGACGTGCAGCTGGCTGGTCCGGAAGAAGCGCGGCGGCGCGAACGCGAAGACGAGGCCGGCGATGACGGCCCCGGCGGCCCCGAGTCCAACCCGGCGCGCCAGCACGAAGGCGCCGAGGCCGCACAGCGCGCACGACAGGAGCGCGGCGACGTTCAGCGCCAGGACGGGGCTGCCGGTCAGCCAGATGACCGGTGCCGCAAAGAGCGCGCTCCCGATCAGGTTCTCGGAGTACGCCAGCGTGCGGCGGAGCGGGTGGTAGATGTTCGCGTCGAAGATCGACAGGGGCTGATGGACGAACGCGTGCGCGTCCCACGCAAGGGTCCAGATGAAGAGGTCCCCGTCGGGGCCCGACGACCACGTCGCCGACGAGGGATGGCGGGCGAGGGGCCAGGTCAACAGGAGCGTCAGGACGGCGAAGAGGACCGCGGCGCGCCACGTGCGCATTCCCGGATTTTACGGGGCGGGGACCGGAAAGGCGAAGGATTCGGCCGGCGCGGCGGACGCGCGGGTTTCAGGGCCGGCCCGCCCGGGCGGGGCGGTAGAATCTGGGGGTGACCCTCCGCGTTGCTGCGGCCGTCGCGCTGGCCGGGGTGGGCGTGGCGCTCTTTGCCGCGCGCCTCGTCGCGCCGGGCCCGGCCGACTTCTACATCGAGCCCGAAACGGGGATGGTGCTCGTGGCCGTGCGGCCCGGGTCGTTCATGATGGGCACGAACGACGCCGAGCCCGGCCGCCGGGACGATGAGTACCTGCACAGGGTCACGATCACGCAGCTCTTCTACATCGGCCAGCACGAGGTGACGCAGGCGGAGTGGGCGCGCGTCATGGGGTCGAATCCGAGCCGCTTCACCGGGTGCGAGAAGTGCCCCGTCGAGCAGGTGGACTTCTACCAGGTGAACGCCTTCCTCTCCCGCATCAACGCCGGGAACACGGCGATGCGGTTCAGGCTGCCGACGGAAGCCGAATGGGAGTACGCGTGCCGGGCCGGCAGCCGCACCGCCTTCAGCGGCGGCGCGCAGCTGCCGGCGCTGGCGGCGAATGTCGATACGCGGTTCATGGCCGGGCCCGAGGACGGGGCGGCGTATGAGAAGACGCTGCCGGCCGGAAGGTTCCCGGCGAACAAGTGGGGCGTCCACGACATGCACGGCAACGTGTGGGAGTGGACGAACGACTGGTACGGGCCGTACGACCCCAGGCGGGAGTTCGACCCCCGGGGGGCGGACAGCGGAACTCGCAAGGCCATCCGCGGCGGCAGCTGGCGGTTCGATGCGATGAGCGCGCGCTGCAGCGCGCGCCAGGCCCACCCGCCGCAGGACGCCGCCGACGACCTCGGGTTCCGCGTCGTCGCCGAGCCGCGCCGCCCGCGCAGGCGCTGACCGTTGGGGTCAGATCTGAAAATATGCGGATCTGGCCCCGCGGCGATCGCTCAGGAGGCGACGACGTGCGCCACGCGGCCGAACACCTCGTCCACGATCGCGCGCGCCGCGCCGCGCGACGGCCCTTCGGCCACCACCCGCACGATGGGCTCGGTGTTCGATCCGCGGACGTGGAACCATCCGTTCTCGAGCAGGACCTTCACGCCGTCGCGCGTGTCCATCGGCAGGCCGGCGTACTCCCGCTTCACCATGCGCAGCACGTCCGGGATCCTGTTGGACGGGCAGGCGAGCTTCTCTTTCACCATCACGAAGCCCGGCAGCTCGGCCATGAGGGCCGACACCGTCTTGCCGGACGAGGCGAGCAGGTGCAGGATGAGCGCCATGCCCACCTGGCTGTCGCGGGCGAAATTAACGGCCGGGTAGATGACGCCTCCGTTTCCCTCGCCGCCAATCACCGCGCGCTCGGACACCATGCGCTCGGTGACGTTGGCCTCGCCGATCTTCGTGCGCACGACGGGGCAGTTGAAGCGGCGCGCCACCTCGTCCAGGGCGGCCGTCGTCGAGAGGTTGGCCACCACCGGGCCGGGGCGGGTCGCCAGCACGTGCCACGCGGCGAGGACGAGGGTGAAGTCCTCGCCGATGGGCTCGCCGAGCTCCGAGACGACGGCGAGGCGGTCGGCGTCCATGTCCTGCGCGAAGCCGATGTCGCAGCCGCCGGCGCGAACGGCCTCGCAGAGCGCGCCGAGGTTCTCGGGGACCGGCTCGGCGCCGCGCGGAAACAGGCCGTTCGGCGTGATGTTGATGGGCACGACGTCGGCCCCGAGCGCCTCGAGCAGGCGCGGCGCGATGAGGGCGCCGGCGCCGTTGCACCCGTCGAGCGCGACGCGCAGGCGCTTCGGCGCGGCCGGCAGCGGCCCGACTCCGTCCATGATGGCCTTCAGGTGGAGATCGAGGCCGTCGGTCATGACGTCGATCGACCGCATGTTCGCGCCGGGCACCTTCACGTACTCGCCCTGGTGGTAGATGTCGAGCAGCTCGCGGGCCGGGCCGGAGCCCAGGAACAACCCGTCCGGGCCGACGAACTTCAGCGCGTTCCATTCCGGCGGATTGTGGCTGGCCGTGATGGCAATCCCGCCGTGCGCGCGGCGGTGTCGGACGGCGAGCTGCACCGTCGGCACCGGGCACACGCCGAGATCGACGACCCGGCAGCCGCTCGACAGGAGGCCGGCCGCGACGGCCTGTCGCACCATCTCGCCCGACGTGCGCGTGTCGCGGCCGACGACGACCGTGCCGGATCCCGTGTACGTGCCGAACGCCTGCGCGAAGCGCGTCAGCAGCGTGGGCGTCAGCGAGTCGCCCACGACGCCGCGCACGCCGGAGATGCTGATCTTCAGAGTGGGTATCGCTCGCATCACAAACGCCTCAGCTCGCTCTGGACTACGAATCAGGAGGTGGGGACTGGGCGGCAGAGACTAGTGGAACACGGCTGTCGCCGCGCGGGCGGCGCGCCAGCGAGACATACGGGCGGATCAGCGCCCAGCGGCGAGCCCCCAGCCCCTGCACTCCCGCGCCTAGCCCCCCGTCCCCAGCCTGTCCCTCGCCCAGTCCACCAGGTCCTGCGCCCGTTCGCGCGACGCGGCCTCCGCGATGACGCGAATCATCGACTCCGTTTGCGACGCACGGACGTGCACCCAGCCGTCGGTGAACGACACCACGGCCCCGTCGATCGTGTTCGCGGGCAGCCCCTCGCGCTCGATCCGGTCGCGGAAGTCCTGCAGCCTGGAGTAGAGCGCGCCCGGCGCCAGCGCGAAGTCGCGCTTCACCATCTCGTAGCACGGCAGGGCGTCCACCAGCTCGCGCAGCGAGGCCCCGGTCACCGCCATGTGCTCGACGACCAGGCCCTGGGTCGCCGCGGCGTCGTGGGACATCAGCACGCGCGGCACCGCCACCGCGCCGTTGCCCTCGCCGCCGAGCACGGCGCGGTGCTCGATCATCGCCTCGGTGATGAACGACTGGCCCACGGGCGTGCGCACGACGCTCCCCCCGAACCGCCCGGCCACATCGTCCACGGCGCGGGTGGTGGAGATGTTGGTGACGACCACGCCCGGCGTGTGGGACAGCGCGATGGCGGCCGCCAGCGTGAGCGTGCGCTCCTCGGACAGCGCCTCGCCGTCTCCCGTGACCAGCCCGATCCGCTCGCCGTCGGCGTCGTGCGCGAAGCCCAGGTCGGCGCGCCCGGCGCGCACCACCGCCTTGAGCTGCGCCATCATCTCGGGCTTCGGCTCGGGCCGGTGCGGGAAGGGCGCCTCCGGATCGTCGTTGATGGCCAGCACCTCGCACCCGAGCGCCTCGAGCCAGCGGGGCGACAGGAACGTCGAGGCGCCGTTGCAGCAGTCCACCGCGACTTTCAGGGCGCGGCGCAGCGCCGCGTCGAGATTGAACGCGCCGGACAGCACCTCGAGGTGGTGCCCGACGGCGTCCTGCACGGGCACGCCTGTCCGGATGCGATCCCAGGCCGCCTTCTCGAACTCGCCCTGGTGGACGATGTCGAGCAGTTCCTCCGCCTGGGCCGCGTTCAGGTAGAGGCCGTCGTTGCGCACGAACTTGAGGGCGTTCCACACCGACGGATTGTGGCCGGCGGAAATGGAGATGCCGCCCTGGGCGCCGAGCCACGGCACCGCGTGCTGCAGCGACGGCGTCGGGCACACCCCGAGATCGACGACTTCGCATCCGGCGGCCAGCAGGCCCGAGACGACGGCCGCGTGGACCATCGGCCCCGACGCCCGGGTGTCGCGGCAGACGAGGATGCGGCCCGAGTCGAGGTAGGTGCCGAACCCCTGCGCGAACGAGACGATGAGCTCCGGCGTCAGCGACTCGCCGACGATGCCGCGGACGCCGCTGATGCCGATCTTGAGGGGACGCATGGCGGGACGATCTTACTTCAGCGGCTGGCGGCTCGGGGCTTGGCGCCAGCCGGGCGGGACTCGCCCGCAGGCCGTCACGCCGACGCGCCGCCCTCGAGCATCCCCAGCGGCGCCGACAGCCGGCACGGCGCGCGCCGGTTGAGACAACGCAGCCGAGGCCGCGCGCGGTAAAGGCGCCGCCGATCACCCAGAGGGCGTCACGCCGATCGCAGAAGATCCCGCCCGGGGTGAGCCGTGCGATCCCGACTGCCGTGCGGACGATCTTCGAGCGTCTCCTGACGGCAAGACGAAGGAAGCGGCCTAGACAATGACAACCCTCGCTTCTATACTGCGCGTGAGCCGGAATCCGCGCCGCGGATGGATGTGTGTCGTGGAGGAAACCATGCCCGAAGAGCTGAAGCCTGAAGCCCCGCCGCTTGTCGCCGCAACGCCGCCAGCCGCGCCGCCCGCGGCCGAACCCGCCGCGCCGTCCCCGCTCGAAGCCGTGAAGGCCGTCGCGGTCAAGGCGGCGGAGAACGTGAAGGAAGCCGCGCCGAAGGCCAGGAAGGCCGTGAAGAAGGCCGTGAAGAAGCCCGCGAAGAAGGCGAAGAAGGCCGTCAAGCCGGTCAAGAGGGCGGTGAAGAAGGCCGCGAAGCCGGTGAAGAAAGCTGCGAAGAGGGCCGGGAAGGGCAGGAAGTAGGCTATTCTGGCAGCGTCGAAGGTTTGGACGGTGAGGTGGCCGAGAGGCTGAAGGCGGCGGTTTGCTAAACCGTTATACGGGCCAAAACCTGTATCCAGGGTTCGAATCCCTGCCTCACCGCCATCCGCCTTCGCCCGCGCCTTGGAGACAGGGCACGAGCTCCGGCGCGATGGCTCCGGGCGGCGGGATGAAATCTCGCCATCGCGCCGCGAGGAAGATGAGCGGCCGGAGCGGTGCGGCGGCGGACGAATCCCTGCCTCACCGCCACAACGTGCATCCTGTCAGGCTCCAGGAACCTGGCGCCAGGCGCTGGTTCGGCGCGGCTGCGGCCGCGTGCGACATCTTCCGCTGCTCGGCGGTTCAGTGCAGGGTGCAGCGGAACTGACCAGTCCCGAGCGCCAGGCCCCTGGCGCCTGGTGTCCAGCGTCTACTCCCATGTCCACCCCCCGCCTCCGCTTCGCCCCGTCACCCACCGGCTACCTGCACGTCGGCGGCGCGCGCACGGCGCTCTTCAACTGGCTCTACGCGCGCAAGACCGGCGGCGCGTTCGTGCTGCGCATCGAGGACACCGACGTCGAGCGGTCGTCGGCGGACATGGTGACCGGGATCCTCGACGGGATGCGGTGGCTCGGGCTCGACTGGGACGAGGGGCCCGAGGCGGGGGGCGCGCACGGGCCGTACTTCCAGTCGCAGCGGCTGGCGCGGTACCGCGAGCTGGCCGAGCAGCTCGTGCGCGAGGGGCACGCGTACTATTGCTACTGCGGCACGGACAAGGAGCGCCCGGATGGGCCCGCCTTCGCCGGCGACGCCAGGGCCGCCGCCTCTGGCGGGGGCTCGGCCGCCGATCGCGAGGGCGGCGAAGGCGGCACTCCCCGCGGCGAGTCGTGGACCTACGACCGCCGCTGCTCGCGGCTGACGCCTGACGAGGTGGCGGCTCGCGAGGCGGCCGGCGCGCCGCGCGCGATCCGCTTCCGCGTGCCCGAAGGCGAGACGGCCTTTCGCGACCTCGTGCACGGCGACATCACGTTCGACAACGCGCACATCGAGGACTTCGTCGCGCTGCGCTCGGACGGCCACCCGACGTACCACCTGTCGGTGGTGGCCGACGACATCGACATGGCGATCACGCACGTGGTGCGCGGCGACGATCACATCTCGAACACGCCGAAGCAGGTGCTGCTCTACCGCGCGTTCGGGAAGCCGCTGCCCGCCTTCGCGCACGTCCCGCTCATCCTGGGGCCCGACAAGCGGCGGCTGAGCAAGCGCCACGGCGCGACGTCCGTCACGGAGTACAGGCGCCAGGGCTACCTGCCCGAGGCGATGATGAACTTCCTCGCGCTGCTCGGCTGGTCGCCGGGCAGCGACCAGGAGCTGTTCACGCGCGACGAGCTCGTCGCGGCGTTCTCGCTCGAGGGCATCAGCCTCAGCAACGCCGTCTTCAATCCCGAGAAGCTCGAGTGGTTCAGCGCGCAGCACATCGCCCGGATGCCGGCGCCGGAGCTTGTGCGCCGCGTCGAGCCGCTGCTCGAGGAAGCGGGGCTGTGGCCGGTCAGGCCGGGCCCGGAATCGCCGGGCGCCTCGGCGCCCGGCCCCGCGCTCGCGTGGCTCGCGCGCCTCGTGGAACTCCTGCGCCCGCGGGCGAAGCGCCTCACCGACTTCGTCGAGAAGGGGAGGCCCTTCCTCGTTGAGCACATCGAATACGACGCGGCCGCCGTGCAGAAGCACCTGTCGTCGCCGGACGCCCGCGCGCACCTGGCGGCCGTCGGCGAGGCGTGCGCGTCGGTGGAGCCATTCGCCGCCGCGGCGCTCGAGCCCGCCATCCGCGCGCTTGCCGGGTCGCGCGGCGTGAAGGCGGGCGCGCTCGTTCACCCGACGCGCGTGGCCGTCGTCGGCCGCGCCGAGAGTCCCGGCCTCTTCGAGGTGCTGGAGCTGCTGGGCCGCGAGCGCGTCCTCGCGCGCATCGGCCGGGCCCTCAGGCTGGGAGCGTAGGCCGGGTCTCTCGCAGATGATGGAGGCCGGCTGGCACGCGCGGGCCGCCGGCTAATTCGTTCGCAGGTGCCGCCGGCGGAACAGAAGGATTCCCGCGGAGAAGTAGGCCGCGGCGAGCAGGGCCATCCCGGTCATCTCGAAGCACACGTCGCCCAGGCCGGCCCCGTCGTTCAGGACCCGGTTGAGCGCCCGCACCGCGAGGCTCGTCGGGAGCACGTCGCTCAGGTTCACGGCGTTCCCGGCCACGGAGAGCACGGGGATCCTGGGCAGCGGGATCATCACGTCCGAGAAGAACATCAGGATGAAGAACGGGAAACAGCCGACCGTCAGCAATTCGAAAACCGTTCTCATGAAGGCCGAGACCAGGACGCCGATCGCCACGACGCTCACCGTAGCCAGCGTGGTCACGGCCAGCGCGGCGCCCGGCGATCCCAGGGCGCGGTAGCCCACGGAGGAGGCGGCGGCGTACGCCAGCAGCACCGTGGCCGCGCCGATGAGCACCTGGGTGATCGTGACCGCCGCGAGCAGCTCCCATGTGGCGACGCGCGAGAGCGTCAGGCGGGTCATCGTGCCCTTGTCGACCTCCCTGATGAGCGAGGCCGCCGCGGTGAAGAGCACCATGATGACGGCGAGCACGAGCAGCGCCGGCACGTAGAGGTCGAAGTCGCTCCGGTTCGGGAGCGGATCGACGGCCCTGGCGTCCACGGCGAGCGGCGAGGGCATGCTCGCGGCGGCTGACGCGTACAGGAACGCCACGTAGTCCGACATGGCCATGGCCATCATCGAGCGCGGGTTGGCGGCGTTGTGGTGGTTCGTGAGCCGCGGGGGCGGGCCGGCCGGCTGCGCCCGAAGGGCGGCGAGGCGGGCCGAGAAGCCCGCCGGGATGACCACCAGCAGGTCGGCCTCGCGCGTCTTCACCATCCGCTCCGCGGCCTGCCGATCGCCGGCGGCGCGCACGGCGAACACGGGCCGGCCGTCGTCGCCGCCGGCCCGCGTCCACGCGGCGATCAGGCCGTCCGCTCCGGCGGCGTCCCGCGGCGGCGACGCCGCGCGGTCGTCGTTCAGGACGAGCAGCGTGTAGCTGGCCGGCGCGGTGTGCAGGTAGCCGTACATCAGGTACACGAAGAACGGCGCGAAGCTCAGCGTCAGGATGAGGATCTTCCAGTCGCGGACGTTCTCGACGAGCGTCTTCCTGAGGCAGGCCAGCATCCTCATTCGCGCAGCCCCCGCCCGGTGAGCCGGATGAACACGTCTTCGAGCGTCTGCTTGCGCACGGCGAGGCGCCGGGCCTGCAGGCCCAGCGCCGAGGCCGCCTGGAGGAGGTCGGCCATGGCCGAAAAGCCTTCCGCCGACGTGAAGCGGAGGCACGTTCCGCGCCGCGCGCACGGGCGGCCGCCGCGCGCCAGCGCGGCGGCCAGGGCGTCGAGCGCGGCCGCGTCGGCGCCGCCGAACTCGGCTTCGATCACGTCGCCCTCCCCGAGGCGGCCCTTGATGGCGTCGACCGTGTCGAGCGCCAGGATCCGCCCGCGATCGACGATGCAGACGCGGTCCGCGACTCTCTCCGCCTCGTCCATGTCGTGCGTCGTGACGATGACCGTGACGCGCCCCCGCAGCGAGCCGATGTAGTCGCGCACCAGGACGCGGCTCTGCGGATCGAGGCCGGCCTGGGGCTCGTCGAGAAGGACGATGGGCGGGTCGTGCGCGAAGGCGAGCGCGATATTGAGGCGCCGCTGCAGGCCGCCGGAGAGCGTGCGGCCGAGTCGATCGCGCTTCTCCTCGAGGCCGAACGCGGTGAGCAGCGCTTCGGCGCGGGCGCGGGCCGCCCGGCGCGGGAGTCCATAGGCGCGGCCCATGAAGTCCAGCTGCTCGAAGACCGTCAGGAGCTCCCAGATGACGATCGCCTGGGGCGACAGGCCGATGGCGGGCAGGCCGCCTGGCCGGCCCGCCTTCAGGGGCCGGCCGTCGATCTCGACGCGGCCGCTGTCCGGGCGCAGCAGCCCGCACAGCATCCGGAGCGTCGTCGTCTTGCCGGCGCCGTTGGGGCCGAGGAGCCCGAGGATCTCGCCGCGCCGCACCTCGAGCGAGAGGTCGTCGACGGCGAGGATGTCGCCATAGCGCCGCGTCAGGTTCGCCGCGCGGATGGCGATTGTCGGCGGGGCGCTGCTCATGCGGCCTGTCGCCTCTGGGGGAAGCGGGCCCATGCTAGCACGGGCCGGGGCGAGGGCCTCGCCGCGCGCGCCGCTCTCGCGTGGATTGGCGCTGCGGGTTCTGGTAAAATCCTGAGGTTGGTCCCGCCGCGGCCCTCCATGCTGGGAGGTCGTTCAATGGTAGGACACGTGGCTCTGAACCACGTTATCGGGGTTCGAATCCCTGCCTCCCAGCCACTATTCCGCATCCGGAATAGCCGCCGATCTTCGCTCACGCTTCGCGTGAGCTACGGCTCGGCAGGCAAGTCAGCGTCAAATCCTCGCCCGCCCAGCTCTCGCGAACTCCCTGACATGCGAAGGCTGTCTCGCCACAGCTCGCCAAGGGCGAGCGAAGGCCGATCACATCAGGCAGGTCACCGCCGGTTCCTCTCACGCCTCGCTCTTGCGGACTCTTCGACGGACGAAGGCTGTCTCGCCGAGCGTGTGGGCGCGGTCGTCCTGACGCCGCTGGACATCGGCGATCGTTCGCCCGGCTCCCCCGGGGATAGCGATCGCGCTGCGCGCAGGCCGCGAGCCTGCGTGGCGGTGAGGGCTTGCCGCGGTTCGTAGACGAGGAGTCCCGCGCGTACCTGCGGTGCGGCTGGCTGCCGGCGGAGTTCGCGCGTTTCCGGTGCGCGGCGTGCGGCACGGACCGACTCGTGGTCTCTTCCTGCAAGGGGCGCGGCTTCTGCCCGAGCTGCGGAGCGCGACGGAGCCGATCAAGGCTGCCGCTGCGATACGATAGCCTTCTTCGGCCTCGGAGAGTGCTCATGCCACAGCTCGTCGCTGCCGTTTCCCGCCTGGCCGTCCTGGTCCTCTTCGTCCTCTTTCTCCCGGCGTCCGCATGGGCGCAGGCTGGGCCTCCCGGCGTGGCGGCACTGGCGCTGCTGCCGGTGCCTGCGACCGTGGTCCAGCTCGAAGGGTCGCTCGCCGTGGACGAGCACTTCACGGTCGTGCTCGAAGGCCCGGCGGATCCCATCGTCGCCGGGGCTGTGGAGCGGTTTCTCACGCGCCTGCAGGCGCGCACGGGCCTCCCGGTCAGGTTGACGCCGCTGCGCTCGGGCCCCGGCACGCTCCGGATCCGGTGGGGAGTCGCGAGCGGACCGGGAGCAGATCCCTTCGCCGACGAACGCTACACGCTCGACGTCGGCCCGGACGGCGCGCGGCTCGAGGCCCCTGCCGCCGGCGGCGTTCTCCGCGGGCTGGCGACGATGCAGCAGCTGGTGCGCGTGGGGGCGGACGGCATCCGGGCGCGGGCGGTGCACGTGGAGGACGCCCCACGCTTCAGCTGGCGCGGACTGATGCTCGACGTCGCCCGCCACTTCGTCGCGAAAGACGAGATCCTCCGCACGCTCGACGCGATGGAGTCGGTGAAGCTGAACGTGCTGCACCTGCACCTCTCCGACAACGAGGGCTTCCGCGTGGAGAGCCGGCGCTACCCCCGCCTGACCGCCTACGGTTCCTCCGGCGGCCAGTTCTACACGCAGGCCGACATCCGTGCCATCGTCGCGGCGGCCCGCGACCGGGGGATCCGCGTGGTGCCCGAAATCGAGATGCCGGGGCACGTGCAGAGCATCCTGGTCGCGTACCCGGAGCTGGGAAGCAGCTCGAAGCCGATGGCACGCGGCCGGAGGCCCGACACGATGCTGGCCGCGCTCGACCCGTCGCGCGAGGAGACGTACCGCTTCGTCGCGGGACTGCTGGGCGAGCTGGCCGGGCTGTTCCCCGACGCCTCGATCCACATTGCCGGCGACGAGGTGACGGGCGCGCAGTGGCTCGAGAATCCCGCGATCCGGGCGTTCATGCGGCGCCGGGGGTTCGAATCGGCGCACGAGCTGCAGGCCTATTTCACCCGGAGGGTGGCGGCCATTGCCGTCGCGCTCGGCAAGACACCGACCGTATGGGACGAGGCGTTGCATGCCGACCTCCCGCCTGGCGTCGTCGTGCAGGCCTGGCGCAGCTCCAAGATGGTGCACCGCGCAACCGCGGCGGGGCACCGGACCATCGTGTCGGCCGGGTACTATCTTGATCACGGGCTGCCCGCTGCCCGCTACTACCAGGTGGACCCGTTCGACACCCGCGCGACGGGCATGGCGGCCGAGATGCTGGCCACGCTGAAGGGGACCCCGCTCGAGGCCTACGTCACCGAGGCGATGGTGGCGTCGGACTCGCCGGAGCTGACGGAGGCCGGGCAGCGCCTCGTCGCCGGGGGCGAGGCGGCGATGTGGACCGAGCTGGTGCCGGACGGGCACGTCGAAATGCACGCATGGCCGCGCGCGGCGGCAGTCGCCGAGCGGCTGTGGTCGCCGGCGGCCGTCCGCGACACCAACGACCTCCTTCGCCGCCTCGAGCTGATCTCGACCGACCTCGAGCTGCAGGGACTGCAACACCGCGCCGCGCACGTGCGTGCGCTCCGGCGCCTCGCCGCGGGCGGCGATCTCGCGCCCCTCGCTACCCTCGCCGAAGCCGTGGAGCCGCTGAAGAACCTCGCGCGGCTGATGCCGATCATCCAGAGCGCAATGGCCGGGCCGGCGAGCACCGCCTACTACCCGCCGATGAACCGGTTCGCCGACGCCCTTCCACCAGAGAGCGTCGCGGCCCGCCGATTCAACGACGCCGCGGCCGGGGCCGGTTCGAAGCCGGAAGAGCGGGCCTTCCTGCGCGCGAAGCTCCAGGCGTGGCGCGACAACCACGCGGCCTTCACCCGCTCGGCCGAGCGTTCCTCGCTGCTCGTCGAAATGGTGCCGGTGTCAGCCGACCTGCGGACGCTGGCGGAGGCGGGCTTGGAGGCGCTCGACGCCCTCGACGCCGGCGCCCCTCTCGCGCCGGCGCGGGCCGAGGCGCTTCGCGGCCTGATGGCGCCGTACCTGGGGGCCGAGGCCGCCACCGCAAACGTCATCATGGCGTTGATGGCGCCGCAGCCCACGCACGGCGTGTCGATTGCGATCATCCGCGGCATCTCCGCGCTGGTGGAGGCGGCATCGCCACGGGCGGGGAGTCGAGGAGGGTTGCCATTCGTCGAGCCAAGTGGGGCGTCCTGAGCACGGCCCGCATCGGCCAAAACCAGGACCGGGTGGAAGTTCGTGGGATTCGCTGAGCACCGCCATGAAAACGGCGCCCGTCCGCAAACGCCGGCCGGCTAGGCCGATGCGGTCAAGCGAGTGCTCGAAGACGCGCTCGTGCGCGCGCTGACGGACGACGAGGCGGCGCTGGTGACGTCGGCGGACTTCACTCGGTGGGCGCAGCAGCGCAACGTGAAGGCCGGTGCGCCGGTGCGCAGTTGTCATTTCACGCGCCAGTTGCAGGCGCAGTTCGCCAGCCTGGTGGAGCCGGGGCAGGTGAAGAAGCTCGCGGGGCTTCGATTGCGGTCGCGCATGAAGCTGATCTGGCTGCTGTTGCCGTTCACGCTCATCTGCTCGGCGCTGGTTGCTGGAGGCGCCGCCGCGCAGGTGCCACCCCTTCCCGGAGGTGCTCAGACGCACTGGGTGGTGGGTCAACCGCATGAGATCGTCGCCTATGTCGTCTTCGATCCCGCCACGGTGGAGCGTACGCGCGGTGATTCGCGAGGCGAGCCGGTTCGTGTTGGAGAGAGCGGGACTTCCCGTGGTTCGGACAGATAAAGGGTACCCCTGCGAAGCAGGTCAGGCAACGTTCGCCATGACCCAGTTGCGGAAGGCGTCACTGACACCCAGCCAATCCTCGGTTTCGTTCCCGCACACCAACAGGTCGAAGGGCGAGACTACCCCTTGCCGAAGAGGCCGACAGGCGGGCGCTGTCCCTGTCCGTGACGGATACCTTTCGGGCTCACAGGTGGAGCAGTGGCTCCGCTGTCCCTGTTCGGCGCGCCGTCCGTCTTCTTCCCGCTCCGCTCGTCTCAATGCCACGGATTGTCGAGTTCTGAGATGGAAGGACGGGCTTCTGGCCATGCCCGCTTCCTGAAGCGAGCCCAACGATGTTCGACGCGATCTGCGATTTCCCGGGTGCCGTTGGGTTCCCGCATGTCGTTCTGGCGCTCTCGAAAGACGAGTATCATTTGCCGACTGGAGACGGGAAGCGGCGACAGGCGCTGGAGCGCGCTTCCCGTTCAGGGCTCCAGCGCATCTGCGAGGCCTTCGCGCGCGAGTTCGAGCGCCGGACCGACAACGAATGGCCGTCCCGGCGGCCGACGGCGCTTCGGGCCGCCGCCGATGCCGGGCGCTGGACGGCCCCAACCAGGCGACGCGGTGACACGAGCGGCTGAAAGGTGAGCACGTGAACCACAGCGAGATCGTCAGCTTCCTCTGGGGCGTCGCCGACCTGATCCGCGACACCTTCAAGCGGGGCAAGTACCAGGACATCATCCTGCCGCTCACTGTGCTCCGCCGCCTCGACTGCGTGCTCGCGGATACGAAGCAGAAGGTCCTCGAGCGCCAGGGCCAGCTCAAGGGCAAGGGGCTCGAGGATCTCGACGCGCAGCTTCGGCTCGCGTCCGGCTTCGCTTTCTACAACACCTCCCGCTACGACTTCGAGAAGCTGCTTGCGGACGCACCGCACCTGGCCGCCAATCTGCGCAACTACATCGCGGGCTTCAGTCCGAACATGCGGGAGGTGCTCGAGAAGTTCGACTTCGACAACACGATCTCGAAGCTCGACGAGGCGGGCCTGCTCTTCCAGGTGCTCGAACGGTTCAAGAACGTGGACCTGCACCCGGACCGGATCGACAACCCGACGATGGGGACGATCTTCGAGGAGCTGATCCGGAAGTTCAACGAGGCGCTGAACGAGAACCCCGGCGAGCACTTCACGCCGCGCGACGTGGTGCACCTGATGGTGGACCTGATGCTGGCCGGCGACTCCGACCGCATCCGGCGCAGGGGCATCGTGTGCACGGTCTACGATCCGTGCTGCGGGTCCGGCGGCATGCTCATGATCACGAAAGAGCACATCACCGCAGGCCTGCGCAAGAACGGCGGCCCGCTGCGGCCTGCAATCAACACGGATGCGGAGATCCACCTCTTTGGCCAGGAGGTGAATCCCGAGACGTGGGCCGTCTCGAAGTCGGACCTGTTCATGAAGGATCCGACCGGGCGCGATGCGGACAACATCGCCTACGGGAGCGTGCTCTCCAACGACAGGCACGCCGGCCGGTCTTTCGACTACCTGATCGCCAATCCTCCCTACGGCAAGGACTGGAAGCGCGACGAGGACGCCGTGCGCGCCGAGCACGAGCGCGGCGCCTCCGGCCGCTTCGCGCCGGGGCTGCCGCGGATCAGCGACGGGCAGCTCCTCTTTCTCCTGCACATGCTGGCGCATGCGAAGGAGCCGAAGGAGGGCGGATCGCGCATCGCCATCATCATGAACGGCTCGCCGCTCTTCACCGGCGACGCCGGCAGCGGCGAGAGCGAGATCCGCCGCTTCATCCTGGAGCACGACCTGCTCGAAGCGCTGATCGCGCTTCCCGAGCAGCTCTTCTACAACACGGGAATCGCCACCTACGTCTGGGTGGTGACCAACCGCAAGGCGCCGGCACGCAAGGGCACGGTGCAGCTCATCGACGCGACCTCGTTCTGGGTGCCGATGCGCAAGAGCCTCGGCGACAAGCGGCGCGAGATCCCGCCGGAGAAGGCGCAGGACATCGTGACGCTCCTCGCCGGGTTCAAGGATGGCGAGACGCGCCGGGTTACGAAGGACGGCACGGAGGAAGAGGTCGTCGTCAGCCGCATCTTCCCGGCCACGCACTTCGGCTTTCGCAAGATCACCGTCGAACGGCCGCTGCGGCTCAACTTCCAGGCGAGCGCCGAACGCATCGCGCGGCTCGAAGAGGAGAAGGGCTTCCAGGAGCTCGCGCAGTCGAAGAAGAAGGGTGCGGCCGGCGCGAAGGAGCAGGCCGAGGGCCGAGAGCTGCAGGCGGCGATTCGCGCACTTCTGCGCGGGCTCCCGGGAACGCTGTTCAAGGACCGCAACGAGTTCGAGGAGGCGCTTGATGCCGTCGCTCGGAAGGCGGGTCAGAAGCTCCCGGCGCCGGCCCGCAAGGCGATCCTGTCCGCGCTCGGCGAGCGCGACGAGACGGCCGCGATCTGCCGCGACAGGGACGGCAACCCCGAGCCCGATCCCGAGTTGCGCGACACCGAGAGCGTGCCGCTGCCCGCCGGAGACGATCCGGCCGACGCCGAGGGGGTGCCCGCCAGCGTCCGCGCCTTCCTCGAGCGCGAGGTGAAGCCCCACGTCCCGGACGCCTGGATCGACACGAGGAAGCGCGACCCCAGGGACGGCCGCGTCGGCCTCATCGGCTACGAGATCAACTTCAACCGCTACTTCTACCGCTACACGCCGCCCCGGCCTCTGGAGGAGATCGAAGCCGACATCCGGGCGATCGAGAAAGACATCGTGCGGATGCTGGCGGAGGTGACGGGGACGGCGAAGGTTTGACGCAAGGTGTCGGCACATCTGCGCAAGTGCCGACGACTTGTGTCGCCGGTTCAACCGTCTCCAGAAGACCGACCGAACCATTCCGGGGGCTGGCTAGAAATCTTGATATCTACCCTCAAGTAATGTACTTTCTATCCAGTGAACGGGAGCGACCGAGCAGCGCGCGCCCGAGAGGCCTTCCACAGGGCCGGAGGCGTCCTCCGCACCGCCCAGGCGGTGCGGGCGGGCATCCACCCCCGCGACCTGTATGCGCTTCGGGATGCAGGAGCCCTCGAGGTCGTGAGCCGCGGGGTCTACCGTCTCGCCGACCTGCCGCCCCTGGCCGAGCCCGATCTCGCCGCGGTCTCCGCGCGCATTCCGAAAGCCGTGATCGCCGTCGTCTCGGCGCTGCACTTCCACGGACTCACGACGGAGATCCCGCACGCCGTCAGCATCGCGCTGCCGAAGGGAACGAGCCGGCCGCGGCTCGAATGGCCGCCTCTGCGCGTCTACTGGTTCTCGGGCGAACGCTACACCGAGGGCATCGAAACGCACGCGCGCGATGGCGTGACGCTCAAGGTCTACGGGGCGGCCCGCAGCGTAGCCGACTGCTTTCGGCTGCGGAGACGTCTCGGCATCGAGGTGGCGGTCGAAGCGCTGCGGGCGGGGCTCGAGGAACGGATCTTCACGCCCGCCGAGATCCTGAGGGTTGCCGAGCGGCTTCGCGTTGCCGGGGTCGTACGCCCCTATCTGGAAGCCGTGCAATGACCCGGTCACCGGAGGATAACCTCGCGCAGTCGATCCAGGCCCGGCTGAAGAACGCCGCCATCGAGGGCGGTCGCCCGTTCGTGGAACTGCTGGAGCTCTATGCGGTCGAGCGTTTCCTCCATCGCCTGGGTCGTTCGCGCCAGCGCGACCGCTTCGTCCTCAAGGGGGCGATGCTGCTGAGGCAATGGCTCGGAGCGCAGAGCCGGCCCACGCGCGACATCGACCTCCTGGGTCCCGTCGACCTCGATGCCACCGCGCTGCGCGCGGCCATCGCCGAGATCCTGAGCACCGAGGTCGAAGACGACGCGATCGTGTTCGTCGAGGACTCGATTGCGGTGCGGCCGATCCGCGGACAGTCCGCGGTGCTGGGCCTGCGTGCGAAGTTCGACGCCACGCTGGGACGCGCACGCCTGCGTTACCAGGTGGACGTGGGGCTCGGCGATGCGGTCTTTCCTCCGGATGTCGAGATCATCCCGGGCGGACTGCTCGCCATGCCGATGGCCAGCGTGCGCGCCTACACGCCGTACTCCACGCTCGCGGAGAAGCTGGAAGCCGTCGTGGTGCTCGGCAACGCCAACAGCCGGACGAAGGACTACTACGACCTTTTCCAACTGCCTCGCGCGCTCAGCCTGGAAGGAGACCTGCTCGCCGAGTCGATCCGCCGTACCTTCGCACGCCGCGCCACGCCCGTCCCGCCGACGCCGCTGGAGGGCCTGAGCGATGCGTTCGCGAGGGATCCGCTCCACGCCGGGCGGTGGCGCGCCTTCCTCGACAAGGGCCACCTGGATGTCGCCGAGGAGGACTTCGTGCGCGTCGTCGCAGCCATCCGGAACTTTGCATCACCGGTCCTCGACGCAGTCCGGGCGGGGTCTTCCTTCGACCGGCAGTGGCCGGCCGGAGGCCCATGGCGATGAGTGCGCCGCGGCGGTTCAAGCCGTACCCGGCCTACAAGGACTCGGGTGTCGAGTGGCTGGGGGAGATTCCGGCGCATTGGGAGGTGAAGCGGCTGAAGTATGCCGCCCCTGCTCGGGTCAGTAAGCTGGAGGTCAAGCCGGGCGATGCCGTCTATGTGGGACTCGAGCACATAGAGTCGTGGACGGGCCGGCTGCTGCTGGAGAACCAGCCCGAGACCGTGGACAGCGTCGTTGGGTGTTTCAAAGCTGGAGACGTCCTGTTCGGGAAGCTGCGTCCGTACCTCGCCAAAGTGGCACGCCCAGACTTCGACGGTGTTTGCACAAGCGAGATCCTCCCGCTTCGGCCAGCCGCCGAGTGTTCCCAGAGCTACTTGATGTACGAGCTGCTCAACGCGCCGTACATCCACTGGCTCGATTCGCTGACGTACGGCACGAAGATGCCTCGCGTCAGCCCCGAGCAAGTCGCCGTCAGTTTCGTGAGTGTCCCCCCCCTCCCCGAGCAGCGCGCCATCGCCGCGTTCCTCGACCGGGAGACGGCGCGGATCGATGCGCTGGTGGCGAAGAAGGAGCGGCTGATCGAGCTGCTCCAGGAGAAGCGCACCGCCCTCATCACCCGCGCCGTCACCAGGGGCCTCGACCCGACCGTCCCCATGAAGGACTCGGGCGTCGAGTGGATGGGGGAGATTTCGGCGCATTGGGAAGTGAAACGACTACGGCACATCGGCCAGGCGATCATTGGTCTGACATACCAACCGGATGATGTGGTCGGCCCAGAGGAGGGCGTATTGGTGCTCCGGGCGTCGAATGTACGCGATGGAAAGGTTGTCTACGAGGACAACGTATTCGTTAGAAGCGCCATCCCCGAGCGCCTCCGAACTCAGCTTCGCGACATTGTCATCTGCGCACGGAGCGGGGCGATGTCCCGTCGGCTGTTGAAATTCAGCGGCGGCTCGAGTGACGGTTACGCGACCTGGCGATCGGGTTCCGCAGTCACGAGGCCCAGCTGACGATCGCGACTGCGCAGGGCGTTGAC
>Ga0116161_1001686_pt1 | contig 22230 bp, 21 predicted proteins | sample AD_JPNAS3_MetaG_FD_89877 | JGI IMG/M metagenome (GOLD analysis project Ga0116161, IMG submission 89877) | Active sludge microbial communities of municipal wastewater-treating anaerobic digesters from Japan - AD_JPNAS3_MetaG | ecosystem: Engineered > Bioreactor > Anaerobic > Digestate | place... | reverse complement strand
TCGGTATAATTAATCCATCCAACTAATCCTGAATCTGCACCATTAAACGTAATTCCAACATAAAGCATATCATTGTAGTCATTTTGCGAAGGATTAGTTCCATTCCAATTGTAAACTTTAAAATAAGGTTTAACACCGCTACCATAATTGACATACATGGTATCTATATATGTTGTATGTTGGTTATCGGTAAAACCTACTCCCAAGTCTACATTTTTATTGGGGATATCGGGAGGAGTACCATCAATTGTCAATGTTGTACAATCATTGGAATCAGGTAAAGTTACATAAAAATGGTATTTTCGTCCCCCCTCAAAGTGAAAATTATCACCTTTTGCGGGAGAACAATTGCTACTAGCAATCCATATTCTTGAATAGTCTGCACAACCCGGATTAAGTATTACATAATCATAAATTCCTGCTGGAATTCTGATGGAATCTCGTCCGGAAAGTAGCACGCTCCAATCGTTACTAGCTGCGTGGGTTGGCAATAAATATTCATAGGCGGCATAGGAGCTTCCGCAAGTAAAATAGGTCGGCATATTAGCATATTCCACGGCATCGGCGTCTAATAAAATTTGGTAGCCCGTTCCATCTCTCCATACATCATAACATTCTAAAATAATGGTAGCATAATTTTGAGGATCCGGCAAAGTAACCGGTGTGGCTTCCACTTTGATATTATCAAATTGAAGTGAAAATTGGTCATAGCTATTATTGTGAACAAATGCAATATAAATAGATTGTCCTGCAAAAGCGGAAAGTGAAACGGTACGCTGAATCCAAGCATCCGAAGAGATAGTTTCTTGATAAACCGTATTAGTAAAATTACTAACTGCTGTTCCTGTAGTGGAAATTTTAACTTCATAATGCTCGCGAGGATACCTATAATCCAATGCCCTTCGCCAAAATGTTAATGTGGCACCATTGGAAGGAACAGTAAGCCGAGAGGTGATTAAATAATTATTGGGATTGAGTGCTGAGTACGTATTATTATCGTAAGAATAAGTGGCAACTGCCTTATCTCCTGTGTGAGCTGATATGGAGTCTCTAGTTCGAGACGTTATTTGCCAAGTAAAACCGTCATTGTCAGCATCAACATTTAACCAATTAGCCGGGAAACCATTTTCAAAACTCTCATATAAAATAACTTGTGCATTTACAAAATGAAACACCACAAAACATAACAATGTAGCAATTACCTTTTTCATAAAATTCAATGATTAATTATTATAAATTAAACAAAACTAAAACAACAACTTATCTAATCTAACTGCAAAATTATATAAAAATTTAATACCAACGAAGAGTAAAAGAATAAAAAAGCATTTAATTTCTAATTTTTTTAAAAAGAAATTTCGGATAAAAATAGAAAAAGGCAAAAAATGTTAAGAAAGTATTTAAAATAGAAATGCGAAAAAAGTCTTGTAAAGGCTTAAAATGACTTACTCTTTCATTTTGTGGGGGATAATAAACTGAAATTTTAATAGGAACAAGAGGGATAAAATTCCAAACACTACGAACTAAAAGTTCCAACTCCATCTCATAACGTGTAGAAAATATTTTGATTTTTTTAAGGGGAACAAGAGGATAAAGACGAAAACCGGACTGCGTATCCGGAATAGATTTTAAGGTATGAATTTTAAACCAAAAATTCGAAAATCTATTAGCAAATCTATTCTGCTTCGGCACATTTTCCTGCTCCAGATAGCGACTACCAATTATCAATGAATCAGGAGTTTTTTTAATTTGCTCTAAAAAAAGAGGAATATCCGAAGCTAAATGTTGCCCATCGGCATCTATCGTAATGGCATAGCGAAACCCTAAACTCGAAGCTAACGCAAAACCTTTTTTAAGTGCATATCCTTTCCCTCGATTCGGATGATAACTTATTATTTCAATATTTTTAAAATCCTGCAATAGTTTTCCCGTTGCATCTGTAGAACCGTCATCAACAAGAATAATATGAGGGATATATCGTAAAACATCGGCAACGACGTTAGCTAAAGTAGACGCATTATTATAGGTAGGTATAATAACACAAGTTTCTCCGCTATTTTCTATATCTACTTTATTATTCATCTGTAATTGGAGTAAAAAAGAGAATTAATTTTGTGAAAACATTTTTTAAATCTAAAACTTCAATTTGAACTTTATACCTGTTTTCAGTAAATTCTTTAACGATAAATTGAAAAGTAACAACGGAGGCTTTTGTTGGCTCTATTAATTTCAAATATTTGATAGATTTAACTTCTTGAACGAGAAATTTCTGAGAAAAATGTTTTTCAAATAACTCTCTTGCAATTTCAAGCAAACATGCCCCCGGAACAATCGGTTTCTCCGGAAAATGAGCTTGAAGAATTTTAGAATTTTCAATCCACCCAATAGTAAAACTAAATTCCCAGTCGCCACCATTCCTATTCTCCTCAATAATTTTGTATAAAAACCCTTGTAACATCTTAAATATTAATCCAATACAAATAAACTATTAGCAATCTCTTCGTTCTTTTCAACATTAGAAAACGAGTATTTCGTAACATCCCCGCTCTGCTCATTCATTATCATTTGAGTTGCTAAGAAAGTTGAATTATCTAAATAAAGCTCAATAGAAGAGAGAAATTTTTTAATATTTTTATCTGTTGGGGTAAGTATAATTAAATACTCTTTTGAACTTGTAAAATAATCTATTTTAAAATCTGCATTGTTTCTTAAACTTTCACCATTAATAGTGCCGATAATTAGTTGACTCATCGTTTTCATCACCTTGTTGGAGCTGGTATTAAAATGCGATGTTCCTTTATCATTTTTGAGATAAACTTTCTGATTGTTTAATACAAAAATGTAATTATTGGGAACTTTATACTCCCACCGTAGTAAATTTTTAGCTTTAAAAAGCATAATCCCGGTAGATTTTTGCACCTCATCAAGAAAGGACATTTTCTTTTCCTCCTTAAAGTTACAGCGTAACGTTTTAACTTTCGTAAATTCTTCTAAGATTTTTTGTTCCAATTCAACCTTAGCATTAGCAGTAACTTGCTTAAAATTTGATGGTTGAGCAGAAACATGAATCGTTAAAAATAGATAACTGACTATTATACAAGAAAGGGAGAGGATTTTTTTCATTTTACACTCTATTTAACAACAAAAAACACACCGATAATAATAATGACGACACCAATCCAACGAGTTAAAGGGACTGTTTCATGAAAGAAAAACTGAGCAACCAAAAGTCCCATGATATAACTTATACTTAACAGCGGATAAACGATGCTAAACTCATAACGCTTTAGCACGTATATCCAGAGAAGCATCGCCACTAAGGCACAGATGCCCGAAGCCGCAAATTGCCAAGTCGTGAAAACGGTTTTAAAATATTGCCACGTCCACGAAAATTTACCAAAATGTACCAACGCAACTTTTAAAAAGGCTTGCGTAGCTACTAACAAAACACTTTGAATAACAATCAATAATATCATTAACCACATGACGACAAAAGAATTAATGAATGATTCCTATTTTGAAATTGATTATAAAGTAAAATATTAGAAAAAGAGTTACGCTCACTATTATTAACCTTCTGAATATCAAGAATTTGTTTGTTTTTCAAACTCGTAACAGCACTCCAAAACCCAAAAGCGGAAGCTGTATAAAATTCTCCCGACAAATTTTTATAGATTGCCCACTGCGATTGCGGGAAAAACATTTGAGCCATCTCATCATATATTTTATCGTACTTGCTGTCTCCGCTTTTACCCATCATAAAAATATCAACGTCTTCTGCTGCAAGATTATTATCTTTTAAAAAGGCATTGAAAAACCTCTTTACCTCTTCATTATTTTTTGGGGCGTGCAGAAACTTCACCCCTTTCAATTCAGCATAAGCATTCATAGGAGAATTGGAGAGAACAAAAGCGATACTGCCTTCGCCAGCAAAAGATCCATCAGTCTCACTTTCAGTTATATATAAACTATCCTGTACATTTTCTTTCCAATATCCCACTTTATTTAACTGTTGAAAATAATCGGGTGTCATCTCGTCATAACCTCCAACTAACGCCGATTGAATATCCCCTAATAAAAACTGCAAATATGCATCATACAACGCCATATCAAAAGAGAGGCTTATGTGGGAATAGGTGTTATTATAATTATGACATTTCAAATAAATGGCAATTTGCGAACCAATCGTATTATGTGTTGATTGTATAAAATAAGTCGGTTGTAAAAATTTCTCACTATTTTCTATCATAGCGGAAAGGAACTTCTCAGTATCCGCCATACAGCCCAGCCCTGTTCCGGAAATAATAGCGTCAGGCATAACAATTCCGGCATCTTCAACCGCTAATAGCGCAGAAACAATGGCACGTTTAACTATTTTACTCATTCTTCGCAATTGTAACGGATTGATATAATCTTTAAAATTGGGGTCAATACACGAAACCAAAGGTTGTGAATAAGAAATGGGAGAAGAAATAGTAGTTTTTCTCACACTATCTTGAATAGATATATTTCCGAGCCCATTTATGTAAATAGCCATATTATCGTATTTTAGAAAAAATAATAGACGAGTTATTTCCTCCGAATCCGAACGAATTGTTCAAAACATTATTTATCACTACATTTTCTTTCAACTTCGTAACAGGAGAAAAAGATAATTTACTCATTTTATTTTTGAAATGCAGATTCGGGGGAATGAAATTGTGCTGCAAAGCCAAAATCGCAATCACGGACTCGACACCACCGGCAGCGCTGGTCGTATGTCCTGTAAATGATTTAGTAGAACTTATCGGCGGAACGTCCTCGCCGAAGAGTTCCATAAGAGCCACCCCTTCCGACTCGTCATTATTGGGTGTGCCCGTCCCGTGAGCATTAATATAATCAATATCTCCGCCACGAAGATTACTCATTTTCAACGCTTTACGCATAGACAGCACCGCCCCTTCGCCGTTAGGAGAAGAAGCCGTTTGATGAAACGCATCGCAACTGTTTCCCCACCCTGTAATTTTGCAAATGGGAACCCCTCCTCTTAATTTTACCGACTTTTCATTCTCAATAACTAAGTAAGCCGCCCCTTCACCTAAATTCAAGCCGGCTCGCTCATCGTCAAAAGGTTTGCACCGTTCACTATCAAGAATCATCAACGTATTGAACCCGTTTAAATGAAATTTTGTTAAACACTCTGTCCCGCCAACAATAACACAATCTAACTGCTTTGTACGCAACATGTTAGCTCCTAAGATTATACTATTTAAAGCTGAGGAACAAGCTGTCGAAATAGTAGTTATAAAATCAAAATCCAAGAGATAATCCGCAATAGTCTCGGTGCACGTACCACATTGGTGCGGTTCTATATAATCGGAATAGTTACGCGTATCGGGGTTAATAAAATCGAGATAATATTGTTCGCTCTTTTCCATTCCCCCGACCGTAGTTCCATTGATAAATCCTATTTTCAGCCCTAACTCTTTGACCTTATGCAACTTCGCACTTTCAAACGCTTCTCTTGCCGCCTTAATACCCAACAAGGCGGCACGCGTTACGACCTCATTTTCACCTATTCCTAATTTACGTTTCAATGCTTCATCTGAAAATGGCACTTCGGCACAAGGAATATCATGATGAGCTGTCTTAAGATGTTTAATCTCACCGATTTTAGATACCGATGATTTTAGCGTAAATAACGACTCCTCAACCCCAGTGCCAATAGCACTAATAATCCCCAAGCCGGTAACAAAAACATCGTCAGACATTATGTTATTTTTGATGTGATTGAATAAATTCCGCCATCGTACGAACCGAAGTGAAAACCTCTTTTCCTTGAGCAGGATTTTCTAATTTAATTCCATAATTTTTTTCGAGTAGCACAATTAATTCGAGAGCATCAATAGAATCTAAGCCGAGACCTTCCCCAAATAACGGCGTATCGTCTGCAATATCTTCAGGAAGCATCTCTTCCAAATTCAAAACTTCAATAATCTCTTTTTTCAATTGTAAAGTTAATTTTTCCATAAAAAATGTATTAATATAGACAAAACAAACGCTTTTATAACGTTGCAAAAATAAATAAAAAAATGTTGAAAAAATATATTTTCAACTCTTTATGGGCAATATCAGCAATTTATTTTACTTTTGCAATAACTATTTTTTCAAATTATGCCTACTTCCAATCTTAAGCAAAAAACTACACGCGGGCTAATATGGAGTTTTATTGAAAAATTCTCCATGTACGGAATACAGTTTATATTAGGTCTTTTTATAGCTCGTATTCTAGAGCCTTCGCACTATGGCTTGGTAGGGATGCTTGCTATTTTCATGGCTTTTTCGGCTATTTTTATTGACAGCGGATTTGCACGTGCCTTAATTCAAAAACAAGATCGTACGGAAGCTGACTTTTCCACCGTCTTCTACTTTAATTTAATAATCTCTTTAGTTCTCTACGGAATACTCTTTTTTTCAGCTCCTCTTATCGCTAATTTTTATGGAGAACCGCAATTAGTATTAATTACTCGTGTCCTATCACTTAATTTTGTCATCCAAGCCTTTAACATAGTTCAATTGACAAAATTGGCTATTGAGATGGATTTTAAAACTAGAGCTATTATCAACACTTTTTCCGTACTAATTAGTGGAGTATTAGCATTAGTTATGGCGTATAACGGTTGCGGCGTTTGGTCGCTAATTGCTCAAACGCTCACTAAAACAGGAATCACTATTCTTTTACTTCTATTTATTAAACGTTGGATGCCTAAACTCATCTTTTCGGTATCTTCGTTCCGGAGTCTATTCCGTTTCGGCTCAAAATTATTGCTGGCTAGTAGTTTAAGTTCCTTAATGTACAATTTATACTCTTTTTTAATAGGAAAATATTTTTCCGCTAAGCAACTCGGTTACTACACCAAGAGCCTCTATTTTACAAACATCATAGCCTCAACGGCATCGGAAGTTTTACATAATGTTACCTTTCCCGTTATGAGTTCGGTGCAAGACGAACAGGAGCGACTCACTAACATTTACCGGAAATTGATAAAATTCACGATGTTTATTGTTGCCCCTGCCCTACTCGGTTTTGCTCTTATCAGCGAACCGTTTATACGACTCTGCTTAACCGAAAAATGGTTACCAGCCGTCCCTATCATTCGATGGCTCTGCCTGGCACGTTTGTTCATACCGATTAATTCATTAAATATCAATCTTTTAAACGCAAAAGGCTATTCCGGTTTGACTCTTAAAATTGAACTTATAAAAGCCCCTATAGTTATTACCTCTTTAATTATAACTATTCCGCTGGGGTTAAAAGCAATTGTTATCGGGCAAACCATCGTGGGTGTTATCACTTTTATCATTTATGCATATTTCCCGGGCAAAATAGTGCATTACGGTCCCATGAAGCAACTCAAAGATATGTTGCCGACTTTCATAGCTACCTTCATAATGGTTCTCGCCGTTTTGCCCATTATCCGCCTTGTCCCCTCCGATTTCCTCAAAATAATATTAGGAATTATTGTAGGTTTTACAGTGTATACTTTAGTTTCTATTTTGCAAAAAAGAGCAGAAGTAAAGGAAATTTACACTTTGTTGGTTAATTTAAAAAATAAATACTTTTCTAAAAAATAAGTAGACAATTTTATTTTTTATTAGGGCGTGCCCCCTCGCTGCGCTCGGGGTCGGCGCCCGGTTACAAGTCCGCGGGCACAAGCCGTGGGGTCGCAAAGCGGCAAAAAGAGCTTCTAAAGTCGCTTTTTTGCCGCTGCGTCCCCAGCGACTTCCGCCCTTGCGGGCTTTCCACCTAAGCGTCTCACGCAGCCAACTTGCTCGTATGAAGCCTTTTATACAAATAATGGAAAATGGAAAGTTAAAAATCAATGATTTTCCAACTATTATTTATTTTTTCTAACAGAATAATATCCGTTTCATATATCTTTTCTCCCTCTTTGTACGAAGTAATTCCTATGGTCACTTTAGCTTTTCCCCTCTTTTCATCGTAACTAATCGACTCAATTTTCATTCTACTCTTTTTCAGCTGCCACTCAAGAAAAGAACGTTTTTCCTCCGTCATCTCTTCTTGTATTAAAGTAAGCTTATAACTCATTAACGGATTACAGTACGTTTTTGCTTTCTCAAAATCCAAATTTTGGAACGAGAAATAAAAATTATCAACAGTCTCTTTTACAGGATCCTTTGTACAAGAGTAGCAAATAAAAGAGGCGATTAAAAGAAGGAAAATCGTTTTTTCTTTAATCATACTTGTCATTAAAAGATTACAAATACTCTAATAATCAGAGCGATTCCGAGTATTGCAACGATGAGTCCGACTATTCGATTAATATAAAAAATCACGAGAGGAGTTAAAACTTTTTTAATTTTTCCTGCGAAAAAACTTTTGATAATATCCGCTGATAAAATGGTAGCGAGAATCACTAACAACACTAACGCTCTTTCTCTAAAAATGGTGCCGGTATTAGGGACAATACTAAGCCAAAGAATCCATACAAAGGGATTGGTTACATTAATAATAAACCCCTTCATTATATATTTGAACCTATTATTCTCGCTTTTATTTTCAATTATTTGTTCAATTTTTTCTTTTTTCAATTTCAAACTTTGGTTATAAACCGGATTCAAATCGGATTTTTTATTAAAAAGGGTATAACCTCCGAAGAGGATAAGAACGGCACCGCCTATTATTCCCATTATTAATTGAGCTGTTTCATTATTTTCCATAATCCCTCCCAGCCCGAGCAAACATAAAATGACAAGAAAAGTATCACTAAGCGAGATTCCAAGAGCCAAAAAAAATCCTGACTTAAATCCACGTGAAATGCTTGTCTGTATAACGGAGAAAAAAGCAGCACCGGGTGCAAACGATAAAATCAGTCCAATCGGAAGTGCTTTTAGTAGTATTGATAATAACATGTATACTATTTTAAACTGCAAAAGTACAATTTTTAATAGTATTAAATTATTAATTTTAATTGAAAAAATGGATAAAAAAAAGATTTTAGCTGAAAAAAAAGGAAAAAATATGAGAAAAATTTTGTATTATTGCAATCGAAAATTATGAAAAAATCTTTAATACAATAAATTTTATAAATTAAAAAAAATAATAATTATGGCATTCAAAGGAGCTTTAGTCATTGACACAGAAAAATGCAAAGGGTGCGGCGTTTGTATAACCGGCTGCCCCAACAATTGCATTGCACTTGCTAAACAAGTCAACAAAAAAGGTTATAATTACTTAGAAATGATAAACGAAGAGACGTGTATCGGCTGCGCGAGTTGTGCGGTTATTTGTCCTGACGGCGTTATCACCGTTTATAAAGTTAGGGTTTAATACCAACGAAAAATTAATCAGTTTTAAAAAATAAAAAATATAAACAATGGCAAAAGAATTAAAATTAATGAAAGGAAACGAGGCGATAGCCGAATCCGCCATCCGTAACGGAGTAGACGGTTATTTTGGCTATCCTATCACCCCACAATCCGAGATTTTGGAACATTTAATGTCCGAAAGAGCATACGATAAAAGCGGCATGGTAGTTCTTCAAGCTGAGAGCGAAACCGCTTCTATCAATATGGTATACGGTGGGGCTGCTTGTGGAAAAAAAGTAATGACCACATCTTCAAGCCCGGGCATTAGTCTTATGCAAGAAGGCTTATCTTACATCGCCGGCGCAGAACTTCCGGCATTAGTAGTAAACGTAGTTAGAGGCGGTCCCGGATTAGGTACTATTCAACCTTCCCAAGCCGACTATTTTCAAACAACAAAAGGTGGCGGACACGGCGACTATCGACTGATAGCGTTAGCACCTGCTTCCGTACAAGAGATGTACGATTTCGTTCCACTCGCATTTGAACTGGCATTCCGTTATAGAAACCCCGCTATAATACTATCGGACGGAGTTATTGGACAAGTAATGGAAAAGGTGGAAGTTTGTGATTATGTTCCTCGTTGGACTGACGAATACATTGTGAAGAATTTCCCATGGGCTACCGTGGGTAAACCGGCTACCCGCAAACATAATATCATCACCTCGTTGGAATTAGATCCTGCAAAACAAGAGCAGGTTAACATCCGTATTCAAAAAAAATATAGAGAAATTGAAGAAAAAGAGGTGCGTTACGAAATGATGCAGTGCGAAGACGCCGAATATCTCTTTGTTGCATACGGCTCGTCAGCTCGTATTTGTCAAAAAGCAATAGAATTGGCTCGCAACGAAGGAATTAAAATCGGACTGCTTCGCCCCATTACTGTTTGGCCATTCCCCACTAAAATCCTAAAAGAACTTTCAAAGAAAGTTAAAGGGATTCTCTGCGTTGAAATGAGCGCCGGACAATTAATTGAAGACGTGAAATTAGCTACGGAATGTAAAATCCCCGTGCAACACTTCGGACGTTTTGGCGGTATTATCCCCACTCCAAGCGAAGTGCTTGAAGCGTTGAAAAAACAAATTTTATAACCTTAAATTTAGTAAAAATGAGAAGAGAAGAAATAATAAAACCCGAAAATTTAGTCTATCGCCGCACCCCCGTGCTAACGGACGTTACGATGCACTATTGCCCCGGCTGCGGTCACGGTCTGATTCATCGTATTATAGCAGAAGTCATTGAAGAGATGGACATCCAAGATAAAACCATCCTTATTGCTCCGGTAGGTTGTGCCGTTTTAGCTTATAACTATTTTGACGTTGACACTATCGAAGCTGCTCACGGACGCGCACCAGCCTTAGCTACCGCTATAAAAAGATTGTACCCCGACCATTTTGTAATTTCTTACCAAGGAGACGGCGACCTCGCCGCTATCGGAACCGCAGAAACAATCCATGCCTGTAACCGCGGCGAAAATATTACTATGGTATTCGTAAATAATGGAATCTACGGTATGACAGGAGGACAAATGGCTCCGACAACACTTAGCGGAATGAAAACCGCTACCTGTCCCTACGGACGTGACACGTCAATCATGGGTAATCCATTGAATATGACCGCTTTAGTAGCTCAACTGCCCGGCTCATATTACGTTACACGACAAGCCGTTTATAGTCCGGCTTTAGCACGTAAATGCAAACGAGCTATTAGACAAGCTGTTGAAAATCAAAAACTAAAAAAAGGAACTTCCTTCGTTGAAGTAGTTTCTAACTGTAATTCGGGATGGAAAATGACTCCCGTTAAAGCCAACGAATGGTTAGCCGAACACATGCTTGAAAGCTATCCGCTCGGAGATTTAAAAACTCCGCAAGAGTAACATTTTTTAGTTTTATTATTAACAATTAAAATTTTAATACAAATGACAGAAGAAATAATTATAGCAGGTTTTGGCGGTCAAGGTGTTCTTTCCATGGGTAAAATATTAGCCTACTCGGGAATTATGCAAGATAAAGAGGTTAGCTGGATGCCTTCGTACGGACCTGAAATGCGTGGCGGAACTTCCAACGTTACCGTCATCATTAGCGATGAGCGTATCAGCTCCCCTTGTCTTAATCAATTTGATACCGCTATCATCCTAAACCAACAATCATTAGATAAATTCCAAAATTCAGTTAAACCGGGTGGTTTGCTGATTTACGAAACAAAAGGAATTAGCGCCCCCCCAACCCGAAAAGATATCAATATCTATCAGATATCAGCTACCGACAAAGCCGCTGAAATAGGGAATATGAAACTTTTTAATATGATTGTATTAGGTGGATTTCTAAAAATAAAACCTATTATCAATCCTGAGTTTCTACAACAAGGACTACAAAAATCACTTTCTGAACGACATCATCACCTGATACCCGAAAATATTAAAGCCGTTGAAATAGGGAAAGAGTTACTAACTCCATTCCATCTATTATAAAACGAAAAGCTATATAGCTCTGCATGAGCAAGTTGGCTGCGTGAGGGCGCAGGTGGAAAGCCCGCAAGGGCGGAAGCTGCTGGGGACGCGGCGGCAAAAAAGCGACTTTAGAAGCTCTTTTTGTCGCTTTGCGTCCCCACGGCTTCCGCCCGCGGACTTGGAACCGAAGACCGACCCGTGAGCGTTAGCGAACGGGACACGCCCTAATAAAAATTAAAATTATTATTAATCTCGGTATCGAAATAAGGAAACAGCAGAGCTTACTTGATAAAAACTTTAACTGCACGCTCGAAAATACCATTTATGTAAGCTATGAGCATGCCGTAATTCGTAATCGGAATATTATTTTCCACAGCCAATTTCAACCTGTTGAGGAGTTGCTTGCGGGTAACCATGCACCCACCACACTGAACGACAAGAGCATACCGCGTAATATCGTGGATAGGTTCAAGCCCGGAAAGAAACGTGAAATTCAATTTTTTCTTTGTGTAATTCTGTAACCAATTGGGAATCTTCACTCTACCGATATCCTCGCACGCAATCTGGTGCGTACAAGATTCTAACACAAGAATATTATCTCCATCCTGCAACTGGTCAATATAAGGCGTACCTTTCAAATAGTTTTGGAAATCACCCTTATGCTTTGCCAAAAGAATACTAAAACTTGTAAGAGGTATTTCGGCGGGAATAAGAGGCGAAACCTTATTAAACACCTGACTATCAGTAATTACCAAATCGGGCTTGGGAAAATTTTGCAAGTAGTATTCCACCTTATCCTCTTTAACAAAAGTAGCAACGGCATCATTATCAAGAATATCACGCAAGGTTTGAACCTGCGGCAGCGTCATACGCATAGCAGGAGCTTCGGAATCAATAGGCGTAATGAGCAAAATTTTATCGTTCGGCGAGATGACATCACCCAACAATGAATGCGAAATATACGAAGTGGGCGGCATTGCAGCAATCATGCCTTTTATCAAATTGTCGATACCCTCCCCCGAAACCGCACTCACATTGATTAACGGAAAATTATTTACCGAATTTCGCCTTTCTGCTGTCCACTCGTCCACTCGATTATTAACAACAATAAAGGGCGTTTCCAACTCATTCAGCTTCTCAACTAATTGATTTTCAAATATATCCCATTGATATTCATTGATAACGATAATCGCTAAATCAATAATTCGTAGAATTTCTTCCGATTTAGAGACTCTTTTTTTGCCCAAATCGCCCTCGTCATCAATTCCGGCTGTATCAATGAGAATTACGGGACCGATACCAAAGATTTCGATAGATTTTTTTACGGGGTCGGTTGTCGTGCCTGGTACGGGGGAAACGATAGCAATTTCTTGTTGTGTAATAGCGTTAATGAGGGAACTTTTCCCATTATTCTTACGCCCGAAAACACCGATATGCGGTTTATTTTCTCTCCCTTTCATTTTTAATTAATGTTACAACGGCATAAGCGACAACGCCTTCTTCTCTACCCACGAAACCCATTTTTTCATTTGTTTTGGCTTTCAAGGATATTCTGTTGAGGTCTAATTTAAGAATTGTTTGAAGTGAACGAACAATTTGCTCGCTATAGGGAGCTATTTTCGGTTTTTCGACAAGAAGAGTTATATCGATGTTATTAATTGTAAAATTCTCATTTTCAATAAGTTCTACAACTCTTGACAACAAGATTTTACTATCGATATTTTTAAAATCGGGGTTATTATCAGGAAATTGGGAGCCGATATCGGGCAATGCCGCCGCCCCGAGCAATGCGTCGCACAGCGCATGAATGAGTACGTCTCCGTCAGAATGTGCAACACAACCTTTCGCATGAGGAATTTGCACTCCTCCCAAAAAGAGCGAAATATTTTCTGCTAATTGGTGCGAGTCATAACCGAAACCGATTCTTACATCCATTTATCTATTTTGCCGTTTAATTTCCTGTTTATTAAAAGACACAAAATCAAAGATTAGTGTAAATCGCAACGTATTTTCGAGGGGATGATGCTGGTCAACGGTAAAGAGATAAGCTACATCAATGGCGAAGATATTATAGGAAATGCCGCCCCCGATAGTTATATATTGTCTGTTGCCTTTGTACGGACTTTCATAAAAATAGCCGACTCTTGCACTAAAAAGTTCACGGTAACTATATTCTACTCCAACCGAAAGAGCAATCTCTCTCATCTCTTCACGCCACCCGCCCGGTGCATCATAAAAAGATTGTAAAATACCTGTAAATACGGAAACGTCAGGATTTTTCCCGCGAGCTATAATGGGTTTATTTGCGGCATCATATACAATTCGCTGATTGGAATCTTTTTCACAAATAGGTGGTGTAGGCACCAATAATTTGTTAATCTCTGCGCCTAACATTAACCTATTGTAAGGGTCAAATTCCATCGTGTAGGTAAGTCCTAACTTTAAATTCGTAGGTAAAAAATCTCTTCGTAATGTCCCTGAAGAATAGGATATTTTATTACCCATATTGCTAATATTAAGTCCGGCTCGTAATATGGAATTGGCTAATGCTTTGGTTCTAAAATCTTGTTGATAAAAGAGGGATAAGTCTGCCGCCCCTGCAAGTCCTGCCTGAGATTCAACTCCTTGTACATATTGACCAGCCGTAAGATTAGAGTAAATAAAACGCGGAGTAATAGCAATCGAAAGTTGGTCTATCAATTTTCGAGAATAACCTAAATCAATAGCAAACTCATTAGGTTGTTGACTTCCCATTGACCCACCCCACTCATCGGTAAAATCAATACTCCCTAAGGAAAAATAACGCAAGGAAAAGGAAAGGGCATCCATATCGGTAATTTTTCCGTAGAGTGCCAAGTAAGCCAAATTAATATCGCCTACTAATTGCCGTAACCAAGGGCTGTAGGCAATAGAAACACCAAATGTTCTCTTATTGAAAACATATTTAGCCGTATTATGGTGTTGTGAATTAACATCTGCCGAAGTAGCGCAACCCATATCACCTAACGAACCTGCACGTGAATCCGGAGCAATCAGTAGAAACGGAACCGCGGTCGTAATCGTATTAAGATAGCCTCGCCCCAAGTAATCATATTGCTTATCTTTAATCACTTGTGCTTGTAGAAAAGAAAAATTTGCAAAGCAAATACTCGCTATGAGAAAGGGGAGGAATATAACTCTTTTCAACATAAAATATTTCTAAAAATTAAAAACTGCAAAGATAACGTAAAACAAAACGTCTTATTTTATAGTTTTTATAATAAAACAAGTTTTTCAATTTTTTCTGCCACTTTACCGTCTCCCGACTTCACCTTTAAACGATAAATATAGGTTCCTTTCCCCAATTTATCTCCGTAATCATCTTTTCCATCCCAATAAATAGGTTCGCAACGATTTCCTGTCGGCACTTGAAATGATTCTATCGTCTTAACTATCTTTCCCGTAACGGTATAAATTTGTATTAAAATATCCAACGAACTATTGGGAAGGTTGTGTTCAAAATAGAAAGCGGTGCGTGTAGTAAAAGGATTCGGATAGTTAAGCACATGTTCCAAAGTCAATTTTTCATCGGAAGCGACAACAAACTCCAGCGTTTTTTCGGAAGGATTATTTAAAATATCCCACGCTCGCAGTTTCAACGTATGCGCACCGACTGAAAGATTTTTAAACGGATAACGCACGGTACCGCAATTAAAACTATCTTGAACCGTAATATAATAATCGTTTAGGACAATTTGTTTATCCAGTTTTCCATCTAAGATAGCGACTAAATCATGCCCGATGCCGTTGCCCGTTGTGTTAATCCCTAATTCATCGGATAATTTAACCAATAACGTTGGATTTTGGTCTGTAATTCCGCCGTTTACAAAATTCTCATCATTCATATACAGCTCTATTTCCGGTCCTGACTTATCATTTAATGAATCGCTACTTTTTCCACCGATAATAAAATCATCGAACGCCCCATTGGCATCTGAAACATTGCTGGCAGCATAATAACTTATCTTGCCATTACCATATTGAAAATCAATATCTTGTGGGACGATAAAGGAAAATGTAAATTTCCCGTTTTTCACAGAAACATTTCCCTTAAAAAGAATACTTTTTTGAATAAAATACTCCACGTAAGGACTTTGCGGATCGTTTTGCAAGGTGGCTACTTTCGTTTTTTTATCGAAAACAGTAGGATATAAATTCCCGTTAAAATCAGAGAGCAACGCACTATTTTCATCAACAATATGTCCTGAAATAGTTACTTTAGAAAGAGCTTTTAGCGTATCTATATTATTAAGAACCGAAACTCCATTAACGGAATCGGTAATAATAGTATAGGTTGGGATTGCTAATTTCATTGCCGGGTCTCCGATTGTAAAAATCATATTAAGACTATTCATCGCACCGCCGGCATCATTTTTAGCCTTTTGATTTAATTCCCCTAAGGTTAGGTATCGCTGATTAAATTTCTTCATCACATTTTTAAAAAAGAAATCGCTGTATGCTTTATTCGAGAGGGAGAATGCCACGCGCGAGGTCGTGATTTGTCCGGTTGCACCGCCGTGAGGATTAAGAAAAACCATTTCAGCAGGTGAAACCGTTGCTCGGTCATACCAGCCGAACTCACACCCCATTGTAATTAAGATAGACTGATTATACCGGTTACTAAACTCATTTATTGTTTTTAAATCTAAAATTCTCTCGTGTGCCCACCCCTTTACGCCGCTATGCCCAACGTACATAAATATCAAAGAACCACGATTAATTCGATTTTCAATCGCCCGGTTAACCTCAGGATAGCTTTGTTCCCCAGCAGAAGAGATTTGTTGATAAGAATCTAAATAGATTTTGTCAAAATTTATTAAATTTGTCGTTGCTTCCACAAAATCAGCTGCCGACTCGGTCGTTAATATGTGATAACTATCCTCGTCATCTGCCACAAAAGTCATAATATTTCTCCAATCCGCCAAATTGGAGACTTTCAAAGAATTGGGAGGTAAAAGATTTTCCGTAGCAGAATAGGCGATAGTTTTATCGACTGCAATTTTAGCTTGAGCTAAAGTCGTAACGGGAAATCTGCCTATGGCAACATCAATCAGCCCTTCACAATCTTCCCCTTCGTTGTCATCTAACAAGCCGAAAAAGTCGTCATTAGAGCGATAAGAATTTTTATCCAATGAGGCATAATATTGATAATTAGGAACATATAGCTTATTCCCGCTTACTCTACCGCGATAATCATACGATGCTTTTCCAAATAATAAAAGATATTTCGGGTTTCCTTGAGCCGAAGTTTTGTATATCATTCGCATGTAGTCGCGAATAGCGGTAACATCGGCGGCGCCGCTCGAAAATTCATTATAGATTTGCTGAGGAGTAACAACTTTTACACTCAGCCCGTCGTTATCACGCCGATATTGAGCTAAACGTTCCGCCTGACTCTCAAAATCGGGATAAACGACAATAATCATATCTACATCACTGCTCCCATGCAAATCCTGATTAGCAATTTTTCCGATTAACTTAGCCGTTTTAAAGGTAGAACCGTTAAAGGCTACAAATTTTTGAACCGTTTCGGTTGCGGCTTTAATACTCAATACATTATTATTGAGCGTTCCTAAAATTTCTACAATATTTGCAGGGTCTGTAACATTCCAAACTCTCAGTCTATTATCCGCATTTGAAATTTTAAACTCCGTGCTATTTCCAACGCCAACAGTCTCTAAATTGCAAAAAAGGAACTGTCCGCTTTGCATTTGCAGTTTGCAATTGACTTGTAGCTCTATGTAATCGAGATAAGCGGCGGAGGAAACTGTCGGTTTTTGATAAGTTAAGGTAAAAGGAATGGAGGTTTCCGTCCCAACCGTAGAAAAGGAAAAGTTCTGTTTTGCCGCTTTAGCGTAAGCATCACCCACCGCAGGAAAAAAGAGATTTCCGATTTGACGACTTCCGCTTTTAATTTCGATAGCGGACTGTTGCGTGGAAACGCCCGCTCCCGCTACCGTAACACGAGCCGTAGAAGAAGTAGCCTGACTGGGCAATGAAAACGAATAGTTTCTTGTCGTTTCTACATCAAAAGCATCGCCAAACCACTCCTTCCCCGATTCTCCAAAATTCTTACTATCTTTTTCGATAAAATCGAAATGTGTATAAGTTTCGGCAACTTTATTGGTAGTTAATGAAGAGTTATTCTGAGTATTTATACGTTTTGGCGTTCCTGATAAGCCGTCAACATTTATAAAATAGTAGGCATAGTCGGAATAGATATTGTAAAAATGAGAAAAATTATTGTTCGTCAACTCACACTTGTGCGGTCCCAATGCATAAAATAAAAAATAGTCTCCTTCGTCAAACTGCCCATCGCCGCCATCATCAACAAAGATGGCATTTTCAAGCAAATCATCGGGACGTGCAACCGAATTAGCCTCCGCAAGCATCCCGCCGCCGTTCCCGTATACACCAATACGAGATGACGCGAGACCTTGCACTGAAACGCCGAGCTCTACCAAATCATTATAAGTAATCTTATAAATCCCCGATTCGCTAACGGCAATTTTATACCAATTTCCGTAACGTAAAACCGAATTAGTCGAATAAGCACGCCCTTTCATTTTCGGCACAGCAAACTTAACTCCTTCAATCGTCAATTGACAAGATTTAAGTTTTTGAAAACGCCCCTCCCCTATTTTAATAATTGGGACAAAAGAGAGAACGGCAAAGTTATTATGAGCCTCCGCAAATGTTTGAATATCAACCTCTAATGAAGTTTGATTAAAACTCGAAGGTATTAACTTCACCTCTTCGGCAGTGAGGGGAAGATACTCTTCATCTTGAATGGATATTTTATAATTTTCAAAAAAGTTGTCAACACTAAACCGCTGAACATAAGTCGGTAGTGCCTCATTTTTTGCACTCGTAACAGCACCTTGAAAATATAAAAACTCTTGTTTCGTTTTGGCATCAAGCGTGTAAACAAGGTTGTTTTCCCACACAATTTGAACATTTTGAACGATTTTTTGTGCCTGACTATCAACCACTTGACTAAATAGTAGAGAAAGAAAAAGCACTCTCACCCAAGATTTTCGGTTCATATTACGTTATACTTATTACAGTAACAAAAATTTTAGAATTTAAACGAATGAGAGAGACAATAATTGTCAAAAAGAGAAAAAAGATTAAAAATGTTGATAACTTTTTATATTTATTTACGTAAAAAGTATTAATTTTGCTCACTTAAATAAGAAAAAGGTATGCAGAAACGTCTTTTCATAATTATAATCATTTTCTCCATAATCTTCTTAAAGATAGGTAAGGTTACGGCGCAAGATGTTCATTTTTCACAGTTCTATGCCAATCCTGTTTATCTGAATCCAGCTTTTGCAGGAGCCAATGTTTGTCCTCGAATAGTTACCAATTTTCGCGACCAGTGGCCCTCCATTTCCGGAACTTTTGTCTCCTACTCCGCTTCTTGGGACCAACATTTTGACAAATTAGCCGGTGGTGTCGGCGTTCTCTTGCTTGGTGATAGAGCAGGACAAGGAACGATAAGTACCTATGCCGCAAGTTTAATCTACTCATACAAGTTAAAAGTAAATCGAAAATTCAATATGCGTTTTGCGTTGCAAGCAACATATCAGCAAAAAACACTAGATTGGAGTAAACTTACATTCGGCGATATGATTGACCCGAAATACGGTTTTGTCTATCAGACCAACGAAGTACAACCGGAACGACTATCCAAAGGGGTTATTGATTTCTCTGCAGGTGTTATCGGCTATACACATAATTTATATTTTGGTTTTGCCGCTCACCACGTTACACGTCCTTACGAAGGATTTATCTCTATTTCTCGCTTGCCCGTAAAATGGACAGGACACTTCGGCGGATATTTTGAACTGAAAAGAAAAAGTAGAAAAGTTAGAAGCTTCGGAGATATTGCTCTAAGCCCTAATATTATCTATCAACAACAAATGGAATTTCACCAACTTAACTACGGTTTATACCTAAACTACTACCCTTTTGTCGTAGGTATGTGGTTCCGTCAATGCTTTAAAAATGCAGACGCTTTTGTCTTTTTATTCGGACTACAACATGAAATGGTTCGTATCGCATACTCTTATGACCTAACAATTTCTAAGCTGGCAAACCTCTCGGGTGGAGCACACGAAGTTTCACTGCAATTACTCTTACGTTGTCCCGGAAAACAACGAATTATCAGAGATTTAAAATGTCCGGAATTCTAGTAATAAATAATAATATCATCTAAAATAACGTTTTATAAGAAATTTTAATTCACCGAAATATTATGAATAAAATTGCAACCATAGGAAGTTTTTTAATCATCTTCGCATTAATCTTTAGTAGTTGTAAAAATGAACATTCTGCTACGACCGGTTGGGAATACAATAATCCCGAAAACGGCGGCTTTGAAGTCTATCCGTTCGCCGAACAAATTACCGGTCCAAATCTAGTACTCATCGAAGGTGGAACCTTTGTTTTTGGAAGACAAGAACAAGACGTAATGTATGAATGGAATAACACTCCACGCAGAGTTACCATCTCTTCATTCTATATGGACGAAACCGAAGTTCGTAACTTAGACTATCAAGAGTACCTATATTGGTTAGAGCGAGTGTTTGTCCCCGCCGACTTAAAAGTAGTTTGGGATAACGCACAACCCGACCAAAATGTGTGGCGTGACCAATTAAAATATGCAGAAACACAAGTAGAGTACTATTTTAAACATCCCTCATTTCGCGAATATCCCGTTGTGGGTGTTAATTGGCTTCAAGCTACTAACTATGCGGCATGGCGTACCGACCGCGTAAATGAAATGATACTCGCCGAACAAGGTTTCATTAACTGGAACCCCGAACCTACCCCGGAAGGCTATTTTAATACGGAAGCATATCTCACCTACGAAAGCTATGAAGCAGAAGAAGGTCCCAGAAGATTGCAATATATTACAACCCGCGAATACAGAAATGTACGCATGGAAGACGGAATTTTATTACCTAATTACAGACTGCCTACCGAAGCCGAATGGGAGTTCGCTGCTTACGGCTTAATCGGAAATACTCTCAATGAAAGAATATTGGAACGTAAACTTTATCCTTGGAACGGACACTATACACGTACCGATAATAAAAAATATTATGGTGATTTCGTAGCCAACGTACGTAGAGGACGTGGCGACTATATGGGTGTGGCAGGTTATTTGAATGACGCCGCCGAACACCCGGCTCCAGTTATTTCTTACTGGCCCAACGATTATGGACTTTATAACATGGGGGGAAACGTAGCTGAATGGGTAATGGACGTATACCGTCAAAGTTCTCACGACGACCTTAGCGACCTCAACCCCTTTAGAGGTAACTATTATGAAACCAAAAAACTACTTGAAGACGGAGAAGTTGAAGAACGCGATAGCGTAGGTAAAATTCCAATGGTTCCCGTTTCGGATTTTAAAAATGATAGAAGAAGAAACTATAGACAAGCAGATAATAAAAACTATTTAGACGGCGACTGGGCATCTTTAATAAATTCGGACGACTGGAAAAACACATCCTCCAATGCAGAAGCTACAGAGCAAATGTATCCTAAAAATATTGAGGTTAGCTACTCCTTGGTGGGTGACAACGCACGCGTCTACAAAGGCGGCTCCTGGAAAGACCTACAATATTGGGCTGCTCCCGGACAAAGACGCTACCTTGATGAAGACGAAGCTACCGACTATATCGGCTTCCGTTGTGCGATGGCAAGACTTGGAACGCCCCGTTAGTCAATGTAAATTAAAAATAAACCTTTTATCTGCGATTGCGAGAACGGTAATAACCTGACTCGCAATATTTTTTTATGCAGGAAGAAAATAGTGCTATAACCATTTCTCCTAACTTCTATTCTTTAAATATTGTATAAAAATAATTTTATTTTTCTTTTGGGCGTGCCCCCTCGCTGCGCTCGGGGTCGGCGCCCGGTTCCAAGTCCGCGGGCACAAGCCGTGGGGGCGCAAGGCGGCAAAAAGAGCTTCTAAAGTCGCTTTTTTGCCGCCGCGTCCCCAGCGGCTTCCGCCCTTGCGGGCTTTCCACCTAAGCGCCTCACGCAACCCAACTTGCTCGTACAGAGCTTCTTAAAAATGGAATTAAAAGTTGAACAAAATTATCTCTTAATGATTATTAACATTATCGCAGCTACTATTGAATTTACATTTTGCGGTTGTTGTGAATCTCTTTTAAAAAAATCTATCTTTACATGTTTACCATAGCTGTATCTGTTAAATTTTTACAACTCGTTTTAACTTTTACGCTATTCACATAGTCTAACAATACGATTATATTCGTATTTTTGTTTTTAATTTTGATTTCACATTGAAGTATCAACATAATATTTAAGCTATGAACAATTTATTATTTTCATTTTTA
>Ga0116161_1001658_pt1 | contig 22454 bp, 18 predicted proteins | sample AD_JPNAS3_MetaG_FD_89877 | JGI IMG/M metagenome (GOLD analysis project Ga0116161, IMG submission 89877) | Active sludge microbial communities of municipal wastewater-treating anaerobic digesters from Japan - AD_JPNAS3_MetaG | ecosystem: Engineered > Bioreactor > Anaerobic > Digestate | place... | reverse complement strand
CTTCTTATCCACGGTGATCAAAAGGATGCCTTTCCCGGTCAAAGCGGTTCAGGTGGATGGGGGCAGCGAATTCAAAAAGCATTTTGAGGAAACTTGCGCAGAACTGGGATTGAAATTGTTTGTGTTACCGCCCCGCTCTCCTAAACTGAATGGCAGAGTTGAACGAGCCCATCGAACCCATTTGGATGAATTCTATTCAGCTTATCCGATTGACTTTGCCTCGCCAACACTCAATAACGTGCTTGAAGAATGGGAAAGAATCTACAATAAAGTCCGTCCCCATCGTGCCCTGGACAACCTGACCCCTTATGAGTATATTCAACAATACCACCCTTCGATGATCCCTCAATTGTCTCATATGTATTGAACCCATACATTTGCTTGACAATCATCGGAGACAAGGTTAAAATCATTCTCACGCTCAGACAAGGAAGCGTTACAAGCCGAGTTAGCTCAGTTGGTAGAGCACGCGACTGAAAATTGCGGTGTCCACAGTTCGATTCTGTGACTCGGCACCTTGTATTTACTAGAGGTTGTTCCGTTAAAGGACAGCCTCTTTTTTTGATGAGGTAAGCGATTAAAATCCACCGTTTTCGAATAGGCACAACACGGGAGAGTAAATAATCAAATCATGGGGGTTTTGTGGCGTCATTTGACTACAAGTTTGTGAATATCGATGAAAAACTCAGCCCCTTCAAAGGTGTGTTTCCTCCAGCCAGGCTGAAGAACGGTCAGCGAACAATGAATGGCTGCTTGCGAGCGGCCCATTGCTGTAAGGTCAGCCGTGAATTGTTTTTGCCCCGTCTTAATTACAGCTGCAAAGCAAAAATAACGATCTTGATCTGGTTATTTTGATCTGTGCGCTGATGATTAAATAAAAATCTGCTCCCGCAATGACGGGAGCAGATGTGTTTCGGGTTCGTTTCTGCCAGGGGGTGGCAGCGCTTATTTCACCTTGTCCAGTGAAATACCCAGGGCGTCAGCCACGCCTTTGCCGTAGGCGGGGTCAGCCTTCAGACAATTGCCGATGTGGCGGATTTTGATGAATTCAGAGCAATCTCCCATGTTGCGGGCGGTATTCTCAAACAGCACCTGTTGCTGTTCGGGGCTCATCAGGCGGAAGAGCTTACCGGGCTGGGTGTAATAGTCGTCATCATCGGCACGAAAGTCCCAGTTGTCAGCAGCGCCGCTCAATTCCAATGGGGGTTCTTTGAATTCGGGCTGCGCATTCCACTCGCCAAAGCTGTTGGGGGTATAACCGATGGTGGCGCCAGCATTGCCGTTCACGCGCATCTGACCGTCGCGGTGGGAGGGGTGGGCGTCGGCTTTTTTAGGGCTGTTAACCGGGATCTGGTGATGGTTGACACCCAGGCGATAGCGCTGTGCGTCCCCATAGGCAAACAGCCGGCCCTGCAGCATCTTGTCAGGCGATAAGCCGATACCGGGGACGATGGCTGCCGGGTTGAAGGCGGCTTGTTCCACATCCTGGTAGTAATTCTCAGGATTGCGATTTAATTCCATTACACCGACCTCGATCAGGGGAAATTCGCCCTGATACCAGACTTTGGTCAGGTCGAAGGGGTTATAAGGCATCTTCTTCGCCTGCTCTTCCGTCATGACCTGGATATACATCGTCCAGCGCGGAAAGTCACCCTGCTCAATGCTGTTGAACAGATCGCGTTGGTGGCTCTCGCGGTCATGGCCGACAAGCTCTGCAGCCTCTTGATCGGTCAGGTTCTTGATACCCTGCTGGGTGTGGAGGTGAAATTTAACCCAAACCCGCTCATTGTTGGCATTGATCATGCTGAAGGTGTGACTGCCAAAGCCGTGCATATGTCGGTAGGAAAGAGGGATGCCGCGCTCGCTCATGGTGATGGTGATCTGGTGCAGCGCTTCCGGCAAGTTGGTCCAGAAGTCCCAGTTGTTCTCGGCTGAGCGCAGGTTGGTCTCGGGATCGCGTTTGACCGCGCGGTTCAAATCCGGGAATTTATGCGGGTCGCGCAGGAAAAAGACCGGCGTGTTGTTCCCCGCCAGGTCCCAGTTGCCTTCTTCGGTGTAAAATTTCATTGCAAAGCCGCGAATATCGCGTTCTGCATCAGCAGCGCCGCGCTCGCCTGCCACGGTAGAGAAGCGCACAAAACACTCGGTCTGCTTGCCAACCTTGGAAAAGATCGCTGCCCGGGTGTACTGGGTGATGTCGTTGGTGACAGTAAAGGTGCCAAAGGCGCCGGATCCCTTAGCGTGCATGCGCCTCTCGGGGATCACTTCACGGTCAAAATGTGCCATTTTTTCCATGTACCAGATATCCTGCATCAGCATGGGTCCGCGTGGGCCTGCGGTCATCGCATTGTCGTTTTCTGGGACAGGTGCGCCGGCAGCCGTCGTTAATTTTTTCTTTTTTTCTTCCATTATGTTCCTCTTCTTAATTTTGTAGTGAATTTAATTGACAACCAGGGCAAACCCCTGAATAGTAAACATCTTTTTTCTTGATAAAAAATCCTTCTAATCCATCAACCTCCAGATGACCATAGTCGATAGAGAAATCAAAGATTTCCCCGCAAGTAAGGCATTTAAAGTGTCCGTGGTCTTTAACCACAATGTCGTAATGTTGAGCGTCGGTGTTACTGTGAATTTTCCGTACGATCCCAGCATCAATAAATGTGTGCAGGGTGTTATAAATGGTCGCTTTTGAAATTGTGGGGATTTCCAGGCTCAGATCGGTGAAAATTTCATCCACTGTGGGATGGGTTTGAGAACGACAGAGGTATTCCAGGACTTTGATGCGCTGAATGGAGGGGCGAATCCCCCTGCGTTTAAGTCTTTCTTTTAGATTCGATGTAATTTCAGACAAAGATATCTTAGAGCGGTTCTATAGTTAGAGTGGTTATAAGTTTATAATAGTTCTAAATTTAAGAATTGTCAATGATTTTCATGAGAGTGTTGAAAAACAAATGGTATTTAATAATCGGTTGATGAGTACACATAACAATCGTTTGCATTTACGATAATTATGAATACTATATTAATTCGTAGGGGCAACCCTTCGCGTAGCAATCCCTGTGCCCTGCAAGGGTATTGAGCTGTGGTTGCCCTGCTCATAGGGCTTTGGATTGGGCGGACACAGGGGCCCGCCTCTACACATGACACTGAATTAAGAACTCTCAGAATAAAGAAAGCCAGCTTTTATGAGAAAGCAAAGCCGGGCGACAGGCTCAATACTGAGTTTTACCTGGAAACGAATCTCCGGTTAAGCTTTACGTTGGCTTAGTATTTGACGAAAATGATTGGGTAGGCGAAGAAATCCCATTCGTTTTAGGCTGATGACCGCTAATTTTTATTAACATGAAGGTGTTCAGGCATCTTTCAATGTATTTGCACGAAAACTGCGTAGATCTACAGCGACCTCGCCCAAACGAGAGGCTTCTGCTGCGAAGCCCAGCAAGTGACTTTCCAGGGCGTCATAGGCGCTGGTTAACGGTGGGCTCTGGCCGCGCAGCGCCTGCACAAAGGCGCGCATGATGCCCGTATCACCGCCGCCATGACCTGAAGCACTGTCAACGGTGGTAGGGAAAGAGAAGCGCTGGGTCTCACCGAGCCCGTGGGGGTGAATTTCCAGCCAGGCCTGGCCATAGGTGAACTTGCCCAGCAGCGTGGCTCGGGAACCATCCACGCGCAGGGTGCGCCCCTCTTCGTGGGAGTGCCCGTGCATGGTCAGGGTGGCGGTGATCCCGCTGGGATAGCGCAGGCTGACAATCTGGTGATCGACAACGCTGTTGTCACAGTGGTATACACAGCGCCCATAGGGGCCGGTTTGCAGTGCGTGCAGAACCGCCTCATCGCTGGTTGGGTCGGGGGTGATGGTGTTGCGCGGCCAACCGCTGTAACGCGTCAATGTGCGTATCGACGGGATGATCGCACCCAGCGCATCTGCCAATCGTGGGTGGGAAATTGCCAGTAAGCCAATTGTCCTCAGAACAGGGTTTTCCGCCTCGGTTACGGCAACTTTTATCGGGTAGTTTTCTAAATAGATACGGGGCGCAAAGAATGGGCAGCTCTCTGAAACGGGGCAGCCATTCGTGCAGCGAGCTGGCGCATCAGGAGGCGCGCACTCAGGTTTAAAGTGGCGCAGGTCTCCAGCCGAGCTGAGCCAGGCGGCTTTTTCACCCGTGAACCAGTACAGCAGGTCCAGGTCATGGCAGCACTTGGCCAGGATCATGGGAGCGCTGTCGATGGTGTTGCGCCAGTTGCCGCGCACAAAACTATGCGCCATGTGGTAGTAGGAGACATTCTCGCTGTGGGCGATGTGCACAATCTGCCCCAAACAGCCGGAATCGAATATAGCTTTCACCTTCTGGAAGAAATCGGTATAGCGCAGCACGTGGCACACCATCAGGGTGCGACCGGTCTTTCGGGCAGTGCGGACGATATGGACCGTCTCACCGAGGCTGGTAGCCATGGGCTTTTCCAGCAGCATGTCATAGCCTGCATCCAGGGCATCGACGGTCGAATTGTGGTGGTCTTCATCCTGGGTGGCGTTGAGCACCGCATCGGCAATTTTCCCGACCTGTAGCGCTTCTTCCCAGCAGGTAAACTGGCGTTCAGGCGGGATGTGGTGAGCAGCAGCAAAGCGCGCCCGGCGCCCAGGATTGGGCTCGGCTACGGCTGTAAATTGGACCTGGTCGGGATGTTTCAGTGCGTAAGGCCCATAGGAATCTGCACCGCGATTGCCGGCGCCGAAGAGAAGGATGCTAATCGGTTTGCTCATGAGGTGCTCCTTGTTCGCTGTGTTGCAAGTGGATTATAACATCACCCGCCGATGAAACGTTTTATTATTTAATCCTTAAGAGCATGATAGAATAAAAATCAAAGGTTTCCTGAGATGGAAGACGTTGATATTCTTAAAATCGAAGAAGCGGCGTTGAACGCCTGGCCAGCGCCCCTGCAGATGCTGTACGACGGATGGGTGCTGCGCTTTACGGGCGGTCATTCCAAGCGCGTTAATTCGGTCAACCCGCTTTATGCATCCAGGCTGCCGTTGGATGAAAAGATCAAAACCTGCGAGCTGGTCTATGCCCGCCTGGGACTGCCGTGCCTGTTCCGCGTGCCTGATCATGTTGCTGACTCACAACTCACCGATGCATTAACCGCCTCGGGTTACACGGCTTTTGACCCGACGCTTGTGCTGGGACGCCGATTGGAAAAAGGGCGTGGACCTGATGTGGATGTGATCATCCTGGAAATGTCCCTTGAGGATTGGTTCCAGATGCGGGCGCATTTTATCAGCGTATCTGATGAGGACCTGCAGGCGCACAGGGTGATCGTGCAATGTATTGTGCCCGAGATGCGATTGCTGGGTTTGTTTGCCAACGGTCAGCCGGTAGCCTGCGGGATGGGGGTCGTTGAGGGCGCTTTGCTGGGATTCTTCAGCATTTATACCGATAAGGGTTGGCGGAGGAAGGGGTATGCCGGTATGATCATGTCTGCGCTGACGGATTGGGGGCTCGAGCACGGAGCCACCTACGGGTACCTGCAAGTGGAAGGGGATAATGGCCCTGCACTGGGGTTTTATCAGAAACTGGGGTTTGCTCGCTGTTATGAGTATATATATTATCGAAACCAGGTCAGCGGGGGTCAGGCGAAAGTTGATTTTCACATAATTCCAGAGGGCGTGTTCACCAAAAAAGTGTGAGGACGACCGGGAACAAAACAGGGACTGTGAGCGTCAATAATGTATGAAAAAAAATCAAAGGAGAAACATAATGAAAACTAAAAACATGCTGATTGTTCTAACCCTGGCGCTGACCCTTTCCCTGACAGCTTGCAGCATCTTTAGAGGAGATATTGAACTGAAGGGCACATCCTGGTCACTGGTTGAAATCCATGGACAGCCCATACTGGATGGTACGACTCCGACCCTGGTCTTCGATGAAGAGGAACTTGGCGGCAACGGGTCGTGCAACACATTCGGCGGTAATTTTACGCTGGACAACGGAAAACTGACCATTGATCAACTTTTTTCCACCATGATGTATTGTGAAGATGCCATGGACCAGGAATCTGCCTACATCAATGCACTGCAGGAGGCAGTTGGTTTCCAGATAAAGAATGGCAACCTGCAACTCCAGGACGCTGATGGACAGGTGACCCTGGCTTTTGCCCCGCAAAATTAAGATTAATTAGTGGAACACAGGGGTAATCACACGGAGGAGAAATGCTCTGTGTGATTACCCTGTGTCATTGGCTATCTTGTTATCAACGGGATTAAATACATCCGGATGGATTGGGTGACAGAAGGAGCCGTAGGGTGGGTTGGCAGTGAGTAGATTTTGATTTAACAGTCCCATTTTGGATCAAACGGCTTAAAGAACCTGCCAACCCACCCCACGACTATTGCTTAAATTGCGTTTCGTATAGCTGTGCATAAAGACCGCCCAGGGCAAGCAGGTCCTGATGGGTACCGCGTTCGATCACCTCGCCCTTATCCATCACCAGGATCAGGTCGGCTGAGAGGATCGTACTCAGGCGGTGGGCGATGACGATGCTGGTGCGGTTGGCATACATGCGTTCCAGAGCTTCCTGGATCAGCGCCTCGGATTCGCTATCGAGGTGGCTGGTGGCCTCATCGAGGATCATGATGCGGGGGTCTTTCAGCAGCACCCGCGCCAGCGCCAGACGTTGCTTTTCGCCGCCACTGAGGCGATAGCCGCGCTCGCCCACGACGGTGTTATACCCTTCGGGCAGGTCCATAATAAAATGGTGGATATTGGCAGCCTGGGCTGCGTTGACCAGGTCCTCACTGCTGGCATCAGGATTGGCATACAGCAGGTTAGCCCGGATGGTGTCGTGGAACAGGTAGGTCTCCTGGGTGACCATGCCAATGGAATCCGCCAGGTCGTCGAGGCGCAAATCGCGCAGGTCGTGCCCATCCAGGCGGATGGCGCCCTCGTTGGGATCGTACAGCCGCGGGATCAGGTAGGTGAGGGTGGTCTTGCCGGCACCGCTGGGACCGACCAGGGCGACCAGGTCACCGGAGTTGGCGACAAAGGTGATATCTTTCAGCGCCATCTCACGCGCCTGGCTGGTGCCTGGCAGAGACGAGTCACTGGGCTGGAGGGCTTGATCGGAAAGGATGCCGCCCACTTGTTCAACCGAATAGGGTCGGTCGACATCCTTGAGAAGGCCATGATTCGAGTCGAAGTATTTAAAGTTGACCCGATCAAATTCGAGCCTGCCCTGGGGGTCTTCCAGGGGGATGGCATCCGGACGCTCCTCGATATCTATTGGAAGGTCAATCACCTCGAAAACCCGTTCAAAGCTGACCATGGAGGTGGCAAATTCTACCGGCGCGTTGATGAAACCTTGGAAGGAGTTATACAGGCGCGAAAGGTAATCACCAAAGGCAACGATGGTGCCAAGGGTGAACATTTCAAGGATCACCAGGTAGCCCCCCACGCCGTAGACCAGGGCGCTGCCCACAGCAGTCAGCAGGTGCACGATGACTGTGAAGACAATCGCCATGGTGGCTCGCTTGATCCCCAGGGTTTTGACCTCGTAGGCGCGGTTACTGAAGCGCTCGATCTCAGCCTCGCGCTGACCGAAGAGCTTGACCAGCAGCGCCCCGCCGATGTTGAGGGTTTCGTTCATGTTGGCGTTCATGCGAGCGTTCATTTCCATCTGCTGCCGGGCGATATTTCGGAAAACCCGCCCCAGTCTGCGAGCTGTGATAATGAACAGGGGGATAATGATAATACCCAGCAAGGTCAGGCGCCATTCCAGCATCAGCATGACAACCAGGGTGGTGACCACCTCGATGAAGCTGGTGAGGAGGGTGACCAGGGTGCGGCTTATGGCGGTTTGCGCACCGATGACATCGTTGTTCAAACGACTGATCAGCTCTCCTAACTGGGTATGGGTGAAAAAGCGCAGCGACATGTGCTGAAGATGCTTGTACAAAGACACCCGCAGGTCGTAGATCACTCCTTCGCCGATCTGTGAAACCAGGCGCCGGGTGATCACCTGGAATAACCCGCTGATGATCGGCAGGAGCAGTAAACCAATTGCCGCCATGAACAGGCGTTGAAGGTCTTTATTGGGAATGGCGTTATCGATCAAATACCTGAGGATCAGGGGGGAGAGCAACGCCACCCCCGTGGTTGCCAAAATCGAGATCAAGCTCGCGATCATCCGCCAGGTATAGGGTTTGCCATATTGTAAGACCCGCCGAATTTGCTTCCATGAGAGGTGAGGTTTCTCTTCGGCAGCATTGATATAACTACGCCAATTCCTTCTTCGCATTGCCACGTTCAGTCATTCCTTTCAATGTGTTCGTTCAAGTTTTATCCTTTCCCGGACAGAGCCGGGTTAATCAATGTGTGCTTCGTTTTGTTCCTGTAAGAACGGGAGCGGGTCAATCAGTCCCGGGGCAGGGAAAAGCAAACCCGTGCGCCGGTATCGGTTTTTGCATCAGCCCAGATACGCCCGCCGTGAGCCTCGATGGTGGCACGCGCCAGGTACAGCCCCAACCCGGCGCCCTTGGTTTTTCGGCTGGTGTCTTGCGCCCGGTAAAAGCGGTCGAAGATGTGGGGTAGGTCACCGGTGGCAATGCCCGGGCCGGTGTCGATCACGCAGATCACCACCTGGTCGGGCAGGGTTTGTCCGCTGATGCGGATTTCACCTTCGGGGGCGTACTTGATTGCATTGGAGATCAGGTTGCTGAGCACCTGTTCGATGCGGGTTTCGTCGGCCATGATGATGGGGAAGCTTTCGGGAATGTCAATGATGATGTGATGCGCAGCGGATTGTACCTGGAAGCGCTTGGCTAAACGATCCGCAAGCTGGTAGAAATTCACATCGGCTTTTTTTTGCTGAACGCCGTTCATCTGCAGGCGGTTGGCCTCCAGCAGATTTTCGATCAGATCGGTCAGCCGGTCCGCTTCTTCTTCGATGACCTGCAGGCTGCTCTCCATGATTGTGCGATCCCATTGCACATCGTCGCGCCGCAGGGTGCTGACATAACCTTTGATTAAGGCGACGGGTGTTTTTAGTTCGTGGCTGATGATGGAGATAAACTCACTTTTCAGTTCATCAGCCTGCCGAAAGCGGGTGATATCACGCACCGTGACAATGGTGCTGATCAATGTGCTGTCTATGGAGAGTAAGGGAGCGTAAGTGATCCCTACCGGCAGGGGCGGCTGACCGTTAGGGCGTTCAAGATCGCCTTCCACGTACAGGTGAGCGCGTGGTGAGAGCGGCCATCCGCCCGCTTCGGCTTTTTCGAGAGTAATGCCATTGGGTAGTTTTGTCCAGCGGATCACATCTTCATGGTCCAGGGATTGCAGTTCTGCTTGTGAACGGCCGTACAGGCGGGCAAAGGCGGCGTTGGTGCGTTCGATGGTGCGGTCGGGGCGTAGGATCAGGATCCCATCGGCTGCCGAATCAAGTATGGCTTCCGTGTGTTGTTTTTCCTGGTTGATTTCGGTGTAGAGCCGAGCGTTGCGTACCGCGATGGCGGCTTGATTGGCAAAACTGGAGAGCAGCGAGCGATCGTTGGTTGAAAACGCGCCCTGGTAATTGCGAAAGATATAAATGAAACCGATCACCGCGCGCTGGGCAAACAACGGCAGACCGACGGCAGACAGGGTACCCATGCTGATCTGCTGCAGCAGATGGTTGAGTTCAGGGAGCTGGTTGTCGGTCAGGGAAGGGGTGGGTGGCATTTTTTCCAGCCAGGAATTCAGGTAACGCTGGATCGCCTCTGGCAGTCCATCGGCGACCGCTAAATGCCAACGGCCCTGCGGGTTGCTGAGGGCGATAAAGCCGGCGTGACCTGCCAGCATTTCGATGGAATATTTGAGGATGCGACCCAGGAGCTTGTCGAGATCAAGTTCCTCAGTCAACGCGCGGGAGATTTCCAGCAGATAATCGCGCTGGCGCACACGGATATCGGGTAACATGGGTTTATTTTATCGCAGATTTACAGGAATGTAAGGAAGGGTTGAATGGCTGGTGTGGAATTTGGTATAATTTAATCATTGAAAAGCAAGGCTTGCAACCAGATTGTGGAACATTACCCCTGGTATTAGCGTCTGAATCCCGTATGGTGATGAAGACAAATTCGATCTATGATTTAATGGTGGATTACCTGCAGCCCGGGGCGCCAAATCCTTTCGGTTTGGAACCGGATTTGTCGCCGGTTAGACCTTGAGAATTGCAGTGATATCGATTTGATCATGAGCTACGAAAGCGAGTGGAAATTATGAAACTCCGAAACCGATTTTTTCTAATCCTTGTGCTGATAGGTGCACTTGCCTTAAGCGGATGCAATATTTTTGACTGGGTGCAACCGGATGACCCTCAGGCATTGCTGCAAACAAGTTTAGCATCAACGCAACTTGCTCAGCAAGAGATTGAAACGATTGTGGCAGCAACTCTGGATGCCATGCCAATGGGAGAGCCAAAGGCGCCGGAGGCGCTAACACCAACTGATATCGTTGCTGTTCCCACCAATACAACTTTCCCGACCTTACAGCCAACAGAAGCACCAACGAGCACCCCAACAGAAGCGCCAACGAGCACCCCAACAGACATGCCAATGAGCACCCCAACAACAGCGGCACCTCTGGCACAAGTCAGTGTGCCGACCAATTGCCGCACCGGACCTGGAATCATCTTTGATCAGGTCAACGTCTTAAATATAGGTCGACAGGTGGAGGTGATCGCCAGGAACGCATCCGGGACTTACTGGGTGGTCAGAAACCCGGGCGGTGAAGGCACCTGCTGGCTTTGGGATCAATATGCCACGATCACAGGCAATACCGCCGACCTCCCGATATGGGATTCGCCCCCGACGCCGACCCCGACGCCCGGCATGACTCCCACTGCGGTGACGATGAGGGTCAGCATCCCGACCAACTGCCGGGTGGGACCGGGTATTCCCTACGAAATTATCAGTGTTTTACAGGCTAACCGGACCGTCGACGTACTTGCGCGGCATGCCACGGCTGATTTTTGGGTGATTAATAACCCCGTGGGCTTCGGCACCTGCTGGGTATGGGGCGAACATGCCACTTTCACAGGCTCAAAGTGGGATCTGCCTGTCCAGGCTGCCCCACCAGCGCCGACCCAGGCGCCCGGCGTGACCCCCACTGCAGTGACGATGAGGGTTAGCATCCCGACCAACTGCCGGGTGGGGCCGGGCATTCCCTACGAAATTGTCAGTGTTTTACAGGCTAACCGGACCGTCGACGTGCTTGCGCGGCATGCCACGGCTGATTTTTGGGTAATTAATAACCCCGTGGGTTCCGGCACCTGCTGGGTGTGGGGCGAACATGCCACTTTCACCGGCTCAAAGTGGGACCTGCCTGTGCAGGCTGCCCCACCGGCGCCGACACCCACCGCCGTGACATTGCGGGTGCGGGTGGACACCAACTGCCGTGTGGGCCCAGGCATTCCCTATGATATTGTGACCATCTTCAGGATTGGGAAGACGGCGACCGTGGTTGGACGGCACGCCAGTTTGAATTTCTGGGTGATCGAGAACCCGGAAGGCTCCGGTACCTGCTGGGTGTGGGGCGAGTACGCCACTCTGACCGGACCATCATCCAGCCTGCCGATTTGGTACCCGCCGCCCAAGCCGTAAGGATTGTATTCCGTTAGCGCTGAACCGCTGTAGAATTCTTCAGCATCCAGGCAGCCCGATAAGTGACTCACTTATTGGGCTGTTTTCCTTGTCCGAAATTTGCCCAGGTTTTGCCTGAATGCGCATAATCCAGCGCCCAGCGTCCATTGGAGTCCTGTTTTCTCAGTACGTAGTCCAGGGAGCGGGAGAGGCGTGGGTCAGCGCCCAGACCCAGGCGGACCTGGGCTTCCAGGTTTTGAAGCAGGTCGGTGATGTAAAACACCGGGAAGCCGAACTTCCACCAGTTGCCGGAGGGTTTGTCGGCGTAACCGGTGGGATAGGCAGCGTCCAGCGGGTCTACCCCCTATTCACCACTCTCTATTCACTATTCCCATCATTGCTTTGAAGCGAAGGATGTGGGATCAGGGGTCAACGGTCTCCCAATATTAGCTGGTTATTGACGGATGTCTTGAATCCTGCTATGATTTTAAAGTTATGCGAGAACGAAAACAGGGCGTCTTTTCCCGTTTCTGGGCTTATCTGCGGCGAGAATCGCAATGGCTGCGGATTGGGCTGGGTTATAAGCGCTGGCTGCTGCTTGTGCTGCTGGGGACGACCCTCCTGGGGCTGGGTTTGGCGTTAATCCTCCTGCATTTTTATCGCACCGTCCCTGATAACTGGCTGGTGCCCATTTTGGCGTGGCTTTCACTGCGCTTTTTAGATCGCCCAATCCGGGTGATCATTTTCGGCGGAATCGGCGTGATCATGGTGCTAATAGGCATTTGGGGGGCCAACCAGTCCTTGCTGAAACCCTTTATTCCTCCCGGAAAATCGGTGATTGACACGCTGGATTCCTTCCGGCGTCGTGATCGCGGGCCGCGCATTGTGGTGCTGGGCGGTGGGCATGGCATCGCCTCGTTGCTGCGCGGGCTTAAAGCCTACACCCGCAACATTACAGCCATTGTCACAGTGGCAGATGATGGCGGTTCCTCTGGTAAGCTGCGGAGAAGTGTCGGCATCCTTCCGCCGGGAGATATCCGGCACTGCCTGGCTGCGCTGAGCGACGATGAGGATTTGCTCACCCAGGTGTTTCAATATCGTTTTTCCATGGGGGCGGGTTTGGAGGGGCATTCCCTGGGCAATTTACTCATCACCGCGCTGACGGAAATTACCGGCAGTTTTGAAACCGCTGTCGCTGAATCCGGTCGGGTTCTGGCGGTGTATGGCCAGGTGCTGCCCTCCACGCTGACCGATGTCCGCTTGCTGGCTGATATTGTGGATGCTGACGGCAAAATCCGGAATGTATCCGGTGAGACTCAAATCCGCGAGACCCAGGGCACGATCAAGCGTCTATGGCTGGACCCGACCAACACGCCTGCATTTCCGCCTGCAATTTCAGCGGTGCTGAGCGCTGATTTAATCATCATCGGTCCGGGCAGCCTATTTACCAGTTTGTTGCCCAACCTCCTGGTGCGCGATCTGGCTGAAGCTGTACGTGTCAGCCATGCTTTGAAATTTTTCATCTGTAACGTGGCCACAGAGCGCGGTGAGACCGATAAATTTGATTGCATCGATCATGTGTTGGCGGTGGAAAAGCACGTTGGCACCAATTTATTTGACCTGGTAATTTGTAACAACAATTTTGATGGCGAATTAGGCGAAAATGTCAGCTGGGTCAAGATGGACGAAGATCTGCTTAAGCATGCGTCGGTCTATTGTGCCGATTTAATCGACCCGGAACATCCCTGGCGGCACAACTCAAAACGCCTTTCCAAGGCGGTTATGGACCTGTTCTACGAACGTACCGGGCCTTTACCAGGCTAATCGATCACTTTTCAGCAATTTCATTTGCAAATTTACTTCTTTGCGGAGTAAAATAATTACGATAAATAAAATTTCAAGGAGGCTAAATTATGGCTAAACGTGTTGGAATTAATGGTTTCGGCCGCATCGGTCGTCAGGTTTTAAAAGCCATTCGTGAACGTTACCCGGATGAACTCGAAGTTGTAGCAATTAACGACCTGTTCGATGCGGAGACAAATGCACATCTGTTTAAATATGATTCAAATTACGGCATCTATGATGGCGTCGTTGAGGTCAAGGATGGTAATTTGGTGGTTGATGGCGACGTCATCAAGGTGATGGCGGAGAAAAACCCCTACGACCTGCCCTGGTCAGACCTGAAAGTGGATATTGTGATTGACGGCACCGGTATTTTCCGTGATGGCAAAGGCACGCCGGAAAAGCCAGGCGCGAATGCGCATATCGATGGCGGCGGCGCAAAGAAAGTGATCATCACCGCACCCGCCTCTAATGAAGACCTGACGGTTGTGCTGGGCGTGAATGAGGATAAGTATGATCCTGCAAAGCATCACATCATTTCAAATGCATCCTGCACCACCAACTGCCTGGCACCTGCTGCCAAGGTTGTTCATGAGAACTTCACCATCAAACGCGGTTTGATGACCACCATCCACGCTTATACCAATGATCAGCGTATCCTTGACGTGGCTCACAAAGACCCCCGTCGTGCCCGTGCGGCAGCATTGAATATCATCCCCACCACCACCGGTGCTGCCAGGGCGCTCGCCCTGGTGATCCCCGACCTGAAGGGAAAATTCGATGGCTATTCCCTGCGTGTGCCGACACCCACGGTTTCGGTAGTTGACTTTGTAGCGGATGTTGAAAAGCCCACCACGGCTGAAGAACTCAATGCGTACTTCAAGGCTGCTGCTGAAGGTGAGCTGAAGGGCATTCTGGACTTTTCGATGGAGCCGCTGGTTTCTGTGGACCTGAAGGGCAACCCCTTCTCCTCGATCATTGACGGGCAGATGACCGTTGTTTTGGATGACACCTTCGTTAAGGTTGTTGCCTGGTACGACAACGAGTGGGGTTACTCCTGCCGGACGGCAGACCTGGCCGCATACATGGCTAAGACGCTGTAATCGCCCTGGTTTGCAGGGTATCAACAAAAAATGCGTAATGCGTGCTTGAAAAGTGCCCATTACGCATTTTTATTAGAAGGAGAATGATGTTTAATAAAAAAATGGTAACCGATCTGGACGTTAAGGGCAAAAAAGTGCTCGTGCGCGTTGACTTCAATGTGCCTTTAGCTGATGGGAACGTGGCGGATGATTCCCGCATCCGGGCAGCTCTGCCGACGATTCAATACCTGCTCGACCAGGGCGGTGCGGTGATCCTGTGCTCGCACCTGGGGCGCCCCAAAGGCGTGGACCCGGCTTTCAGTATGAAACCGGTGGCGCAGCACCTGGCGACTTTAATTGATGCGCCGGTAACCTTTGCCGAGGATTTCATCGGCGAATCTGCTGCACGCGCGGCCGCGGCTTTGCGGCCCGGAGAGGTGCTGGTGCTGGAAAATACCCGCTTTCACGCTGGCGAAACGAAAAATGATCCCGAGGTTGCTAAACAACTGGCGGCCCTGGCGGATCTGTACGTGAACGACGCCTTTGGTTCGGCGCACCGCGCCCATGCTTCAACTGCTGGTGTAGCCGATTACCTGCCAGCCGCGGCGGGCTTCTTGCTGGAAAAAGAGATCAAATACCTGGGCAATGCGATCGCCGATCCCGACCGCCCCTTCGTCACCATCCTGGGCGGCGCCAAGGTCAGCGACAAGATCGGCGTGATTGAAAACCTGCTTGGCAAATCCGACCGCATCCTGATCGGCGGAGGGATGGCGAATACTTTCTTCAAAGCCCAGGGCTTTGCAATGGGCGATTCGCTGGTCGAGGAAGACGTGGTGGACGTAGCCAAAGCCTTACTGGAAAAAGCCAGCGACAAACTGCTGCTGCCGGTGGACGTGGTGATTGCCGATGCCTTTGCTGCTGACGCAGCCGACCGGGTCATGGCTGTGGGCGTTGTGCCCGCGGGCTGGCGGGTGCTGGATATCGGTCCACGCACGGTGGAACTTTTCAGCGAGGTGATTGCCAGCGCAGGTACCGTGGTGTGGAACGGGCCGATGGGCGTGTTTGAGTTTGATAAATTTTCCAAAGGCACCTTTGCCATCGCCAGAGCGGTGGCGGAGAGCGGCGCTACCAGCATCATCGGCGGCGGCGATTCGATTGCCGCGATTAATAAAACGGGTTTGGAAGATAAGATTACCCATATTTCAACGGGCGGCGGCGCCTCGCTGGAAATGCTTGAGGGGAAGGTGTTGCCGGGTTTGGCAGTCTTGGATGAGCGTTAGGGATTGAGAAATAGAAATTTGGTGAATGCTGAATTGTGAGTGGTGAGTGGTGAATCGTGAATGGTGAATGTGTCACAACGTGACATGCGTGACCAGGTTGCCAATGACGCTTTTAAAACGAGTCCCTTGGGGTTTTAGTTAATTCATCACCTGTTGCATAGTATTTTCGCGGGGTTTATAATCGCTGTTGGCGCGGGTGGTTACAGCACGGCCCGGATGGAGAGATGCAATTTGCTATTGTGGGCGAAGAAAAGCAATCTCCCAGGGTTATGTTTGCGGGAGGGTACCGCATACCTTTCAATTGCTGACTTTGCCGTCATTCTCAGGTAAAATCAGTCTGAAAACTTGACTAAACAAAACAGGAGACATCATGCGTAGATTTTTTGTCGCTGGCAACTGGAAGATGAACAAGACCATCGCCGAGGCGCAGGCTTTGATGGATGCGATGCTGCCGAAACTGGCAGGATTTGACAACGTGGATATCGGCGTGGCGCCGCCTTACCTGGCGCTGCCCGCCATGGTGGAACAGTGCAAAGGTACCGGGGTTAAAGTCGGCGCCCAGAACCTGTTCTGGGAAGCCTCTGGCGCCTATACGGGGGAGATTGCCGCAGCTATGGTGGCGGAGATCTGCGAATTTGTGATCGTCGGTCATTCCGAACGGCGTAAGTTCTTTGGCGAGACCGATGAAACGGTCAACCAGCGCCTCAAAGCCGCGCTGGCGGCCGGGCTGAAGGTGATCGTGTGCATCGGTGAGACGCTGGAGGAAAATGAAGCCGGATTAACTGCCGCAGTGGTCACCCGGCAGTTGACGGAAGGCCTGGCCGGGATTACAACAGAGCAAGCCGAGCACATCACGATTGCCTACGAACCGGTGTGGGCTATCGGCACCGGTCGAGCAGCAACGCCGGAAGACGCCAACCGGGTGCACAGGGACGTGATTCGCCCGCTGCTGGTGGCTCGGTTTGGCGAGGTGCGCGCCAAGCAGATGCGCATCCAGTACGGCGGATCTGTCACCCCCGATAACGCAGCCGAGCTGTTCGCCATGTCGGATATCGACGGGGCCCTGGTGGGCGGCGCCAGCCTCAAAGCGGAATCCTTCGTCGCCATTGTCAAAGCTGCCTCCCTGGTGGCGATTATTGAGCACGAAACTAAGAAATAAAAGCGGGTTCACCGCTAATGGTACAGGGTTGGCCGTGCGGGTCAGCCCTGTATTTTAATTTGGGGGTTCAGCTAAGTGCCGAACAGGCGGTCACCGGCATCACCCAGGCCGGGAACGATGTAGCCGTTTGCGTCCAGGTGATCATCCACTGTGGCGACGTGGATTGGCACATCGGGGTGTGCGGTCTGCAGGCGCTGGATGCCCTCCGGTGCGGCGATCAAGCCGACATATTTAATCTTGCTGACGCCCCAGTTTTTGAGGATATCCACACAGGCTACGGCTGAGCCGCCCGTTGCCAGCATCGGGTCGAGGATCAGGCACACCCCCACGGTGGGGTGCACCGGCAGCTTGTTGTAGTAGGCTACGGGTTTCAATGTGCGCTCATCGCGGTACATGCCGATGTGCCACACCTCAGCCGAAGGCATCAGTTCCCACACTCCTTCAACCATGCCCAGTCCGGCGCGCAGGATCGGGATCAGGCCAATCTTCTCGGCCAGGTTCTCTCCCTGGGTGACAGCCAGCGGGGTTTGGACTCGTACGGGATCAGTAGCCAGGTCGGCGGTGGCCTCGTAGATCAGCAGCGCGGACAGCTCGCGCACCAGCTCGCGGAATTTTTTGGGTTCGGTACGTTGATCGCGCAATTTAGCCAGTTTGTGTTTGACCAAGGGGTGGGTGGAGGGGAATACGTTGTGCATGGAACCTCGATATTTTCTGGATTATCGGTTTGAGAAAATGATACACGCATAAGTGACAAGAACAGGCGGGATCACGCTCATCGGCGTCGCTTTGCAGGCGGTGTCGAAAACGCGTGGCGGCTATAAATGAAGATCAGCAGCCATGCTGCCCACAACAGCGTGGTGAGGGCAATCCACATATGAAAGGGGACCAGGGCCCGGCGCAGGCGCAGGAACATGGCGCACCCAAAGCTGAGCCAGGAGGCGCCCTGCAACAGCCTTGCTGCCCAGAAGCCAGCCCGGATGCCCTGCGGCGCCAGGCGCAACCATTTGATTCCCACCAGGGGAAGCAGCGTAACGATTGCACTCAGCACAACAGCAAAGCTCATCAACCACAGGGAAAGTTCGGTCCCGTTTTCAATATGGGTCAGCGAACTGCCGATGAGGTACAACAAAAATGCCAGGCAGTAGATAATTTCTGCAATGTGCAGGGAGTTGCGTTTCACAGTCATCATACCTCCTTACGGGCGATGATCAAAAAGCGGTGCGCCGTGGTGACAAAGGCGCCGTGTGCTTCGATAAAATTGTGCAGGCAGGCCAGTTGCTCCTGGTAACGCTCAACGCTGAACCCCTCCACCTGCCAGGGGACTGCCTTGAGATAATACACCAGGGCGCCGATATCGGTAAATTGAGTCTTGCAGGCTGCCCCATCAGCCCGCTCGATTGTGAAACCCGCGTCCTCCAGGTCGGCGGTAGCGCCATATAGGCTCCATCCCGAAAATGGAAAGGAAATACATTCCTCCAGCGCCTGGTTGATCTCCAGGTTGTCCAGCCCTCCCACCTGCTGAGTGACATAAGTCCCGCCGGGTTTGAGCAGGCGGTAAACCTCAGCCGGGTTGTAGCTCTCGTGGCGGTTGATGACCAGGTCAAAAAAACGACTGGTAAAGGACAGGGGGGCGCCTTCGGTGGTGAGATGTACCTGAACGCCCAGCGGCGCCAGCCTTGACCGGGCGATGCCCTGGTTGGGTGGGTAGGATTCGGTGGCATGGGTCTCGGGCGGCAATGCAGGAAGGGAGGCGAGGAACTCTCCGCCGCCGGTGCCCATGTGGAGCAGTCTGGTGATACCTTCCAGGTACGCTTGCACCAGGGATTCGTAATTCCAGGGCGGGTCGTCTTCGAACATGCGCCCGGAAAGCCAGGCGAAATCCCAGCCGGAAAAAGCTGCTGTGCGGGCTGCTTCGATCAGCGCCTGGAAATGGGAGGGGTTGATGATTTGCATCGGTCGACTTCACTCTGCGAGTCGCGGACCGGTCTGGTCCTTATTCCACTGCCCGGGCCACACGGCGACGACAATAGCCAGGATGGCTGCAATCAGCCCCAGCACACCCAGCAGCCCGGCAATCAGCGCGGCGGGTTGGAAGACCGCGGTCAGCAGCAGGCTGATCACGGTCAGCAGGAACAGACCGCCTCCGACTGCGCCGATGACCCCTGCGATTTTGTGACCCCGGTGGCTGGAGGCCAGGCGCGGCCCCTGGATTGCGCCGGTTGCAGCGTTGACGATCAGCACCTGGGGCTGACCTGCATCATCGTGATAGTGGGTGGCGTACAGCGGCAAAAAGAACTCGGTCCAGTTCTGGTTGGCAAACTCGGCTTTAAGGTTGAACTCCCGGGTGTGTTGAGCGCCGGCTGCTGTTTGACAAAGTTCCGCCAGGGTGCGACCAAAATTGGGGCGAGCCATGGGCCAGGCAGCCTCGGGGGGCAGGTTGGGCAGTTCCAGGAAGGCGCTTCCCAGCAGGCTCGGGTTAAAATCAACCCCGGTCTCCAGGGGATAGGTGCCGGTCATTTTCAACCGGTTTTCGTGTTCCTCCAGAGCGGGTGTGATCACGTTGTTCACCCGGGTGTTCACCTGGCCGATGCGTGCCTCCCAGCAGATGCGGGTTTCGATCTGTTTGCGCGATTGCCAGGTGCCCTGTACATAAGCCTCCCGGGCGGATTCCACCTGGTAGTCAAACCCGGCTTCCATCTGCCAGTGTCCGTTCACGTCGGCATCCACCAGCCACAGCGGCCAGAACACCGGGCGGGTGTTCATCAGCAGTGCTTCAGGATTGAGGTCCTCGGGCTTGATCCACACCGGCGAGATAAAGCGCTGGTAAATTGGCAGCAGGGCATCCCTGGGTACTTTGAAGGGCAACAACCGTTCGGGGTCAGCGCGGCGGGCATAGATTGGCTGGGGCTCCAGGGCGCCGCGGCGGCACAGGGGGCAGCCCGCGTTGAGTTCACCCGGTCCAACCAGGAAAACGCGCTGACAGTGACTGCAGCCAGCGGGCTGGCGGTCTGTCTGCCAGAGGGTTTGACCTTCCGGAATAATTTCTGGGGCGGGCATAGAATGCTCCATCAGGGAACCTCCGATTTTTGAGCATCCTGGTACACGAAAAAGCTGATGATGATCCCGATGATGAACAGGATGATCCCGATGGTGATCAGCGCAATGCCTGCGCCGCCCACCAGGGTGAGGGGCAGGCCGATCAGCGTCAGGAGGGCACCGGGAGCCAAACTCACGGCGATGGCCAGCCAGACTTTCCACCAGGCGATCGGCTTGGACCCGGCGATGGCGCCAGTTTGGCCGTTGATCATCACCTGGTAGACCTTATTATCGTAGCGGTAAGCCGCCAGGTAAACCGGCAGCAGGATATACCGCCAGGTTTCATCGCTGAAAGCTGCGCTCATGCTGAAGTTCCGCACCTGGCTGGTGGGAATCTGCTGATAGCAGGCATTTTTCGCTCCCTCGCGAATGGCCTTTTTCCCGGTCTCCCAGGCCTCGGGCAAGGTGGTCTCATAAGCCTTGGCTTGCCATCCAGCTAAAAAGTCGGGTGCATAGGTGACCAGGTCCTTCATATTAAAGGGGTACAACTTGTTCAAGATGCGGTGGCTGAGGTGTTTTGGCTCACTGCCCGACACCAGGAAATCGTCGATATCCAGGCGCGCCTGCCCGTCCTCCCATTTCCAGACGGTGTGGGTGCGGGTCTCCCAGCGCTTCTGGCTGGCGTTGTAATGCCGGTAAGTCTGTTGATAGCCAACCTGGGCGCGCCAATCGGCTTTTACATGGGCATTGAATACCCAGAAGGGCAGGTAGATACCGTAGAATCGGTGCAGGATGGTCTCACCGGCCAGTTCAGGCGGATGGCACCAGCCTTTTCCCAACCAGTCCTTCGCCAGGGAAAGGGTTTTTTCTGGCGGGATTATAAATGGGATCAGGTAGCGGGGGCGCAGGGTTTCTTCCGGGATGGTGATGATGTTGACCTGGTTTGAGGCGCAAAAGGCGCAGGTGGCGGTGATGTCGCCTGGCGCAATCGAAAATTCTGCACCGCAAGCATCACAGTGCAGCACCTGGCGCTGCACACCCCAACCCTGCCTGGCCTGGGAAAGGGTCTCCAGGGTGAATTCAAAATCCGGGGATGCTTTGCCAACCCGCTGCGCTGAGATGGGGGCAATGTAACCGCAGTATTCACAGGAAATGCCGCCAGCCGCGACATCATACACAGTGGAAGCGCCGCAGTTAGGGCAGGCAAAACTGCGCGCCAGGTCAATTTCAGTTTTTTTGGGTTGGGGAGCATAGACACTCAACCCGGAAACCCGGGATTCAACCTGTTGGTAGCCTGCCGGGGGCGAAAACCCGCTATCTTGATTTTGCTCAGTGCTCATAATCTGTCCTTCTTGGGATGCCTGTCTGCATACCATTTATTTTAACGCATATCTGCATCAGCCACGGTGGTAACATTAGCAAAGCTTATGTTGAGCTTGAAAAGCCTCGATAACCGGTAACAGGGTCTTGGTTTTGGCTTCATTGCCCTCAAAGCTAATGTAATCCTGATGGAAAGCCATTTCAATTGACTGACAGACCCATTATGATCTGAGGTTCCCATAAACCGTAAATATTCCCACATAAATGGCGTAAATAGGATCGAATGATAAACTCAGGTCAAAGAAGGAAGCCCACCCTTTATCCCGGGAGAAAGAAAGAATTCGGCCAAATGCCGAATTCTATTCGCATTTCTACGAAAAAACGTAACTAAAAAGATGATTCAGGGAGTCATCCCGCTTAATGACCAAGGACCATAAATCGAGCTGGACATCGCATCAAGAATCAATTGATCTGCCTGTTCTTCTGTTATACCCGATGGTAAAACCAGGTGGGTATACCAAAAACCAGGTCCAGCGCAGTTGAAATCTAATCCGGGATAAGCTGCACGTAATATTGTTTGTGCCCTGGCACAATTTTCAGCTTGGTGGACCTCTGGTGGCAGTTCCACTTTTCCAATTGATAATTGGTACGTTGCTCCTGAAGCAATCGAAACCGGAAAACTAAAACTGAAACATTTATTTGCAGTCGTTGCACCAATTGGATCAATTCGGCTGGCAACAGGAGCGTATTGTTGGTGGTTAACCAAAAGCAACACATTCTCGGGGTACCATTGACGTTCATCAGGAAGCTGCATACAAAAATCTACTTTAAATTCTAGATGATCAATATAAGCAGATAAAATTTGGGCGCTCACTCCATATTCGCCCGCTACTGAAACTGGAGCGTTTCCGACGGTAATTGTTACCCAAATCTGGCTATTGAGCACGGACAAGCCAGCCCCATCCCGCAGTTCATAGAAAACTGTGTAGTGGCCGTCTTGCTGGGGAGCAACCAGATCGACCTTGATTTCGATTGTTTCTCCAGGTTTTACTTCTTGAGCAAGTGGAATATGCTCCGGACTGCCAAGAGATTCATTAACTGGAGTTGAAGCCGTCCTT
>Ga0116161_1001652_pt1 | contig 22489 bp, 15 predicted proteins | sample AD_JPNAS3_MetaG_FD_89877 | JGI IMG/M metagenome (GOLD analysis project Ga0116161, IMG submission 89877) | Active sludge microbial communities of municipal wastewater-treating anaerobic digesters from Japan - AD_JPNAS3_MetaG | ecosystem: Engineered > Bioreactor > Anaerobic > Digestate | place... | reverse complement strand
TCGAGAAACAAGCCGCCAGTTCACGCGGGTGTTTTTTATCAAACGTCTTGAATCTGTTCTTTTCAGCCAGTGCGCCGCTTATTTCCCACATTTCAGACATTAGCAGGTTCCATTTATGCGGTTTATGGAACGAAAGTATCAAAATGTTTCAAAACATGCAATACCAAGTTGAGAGACGGAGTGATGCCGCGAAAACAAGCTGTGAGGTAAATAGCTGTGAGACTGTAAGGTTCTTCGGCGTTTTTGAGCAGAGAAGCGGTGGTAAGGTAGCGCGCAAAAGCGGTGCCGCAACCCGCGCACAGCGCGGCTCTTGTCACCGCACTCCAAATTTTGTCATCCCCTAATACACGAAAAACAGCGCCGTGCCCTTTCGCATCATTCGCGTGATTCGCGCAATTCGCGGTTAAAAAAACCGAGCCATGCCTTTTCATGAAGTTTCATGTGTTTCATGGTTCCGCTTTCACACTTCAGCGTTCTGCGTTCTGCGTTCTGCGTTCAGCGTTTTTTCTCTTTGTCCTTGCATCCTCCCGCCTCCGGTCTTACCATGTCCACGCGTTCTTCACCTGTTCTCGAACCATCGAAAGACCAGCCATGAACCCCACTGCATCACGCCTCACACGCTCGCCCCGCTTGCTGCGCCTCCGCGCCTTGACGCTCGCGCACCTCGTGTTGTTTCTCCCCCTCGTCGTGCCCGCCGCCACCGAAGGCCCCTACACCTACACCGTCAGCAACGGCAAGGCTACCATCACCGATTTTGACAGTAACTACTCCGGCGACTTGTCCATCACCAACGAACTCGGCGGTTGTCCTGTCACTGCCATCGGTGACTACGCTTTCTATAGCTGCTCATCCCTTATCTCCGTCACCATCCCAGACAGCGTAATTAACATCGGGAGCAAAGCTTTCTACAACTGCACATCCCTCACCAATGCCGTTATCGGCAACAGCGTCATCAACATCGGAAATTACGCCTTCTACAACTGCACCGCTCTCACCTCCGTCAACATCCCAGACAGCGTCACATCAATCAGTTTTGGTGCCTTCTGCAGCTGCACCGCCCTTACCAATGCCGTTATCGGCAACGGCGTCACAACCATCGATTACGGTGCCTTCCGTTACTGCGCATCCCTCACCTCCGTCACCATCGGAAACAGCGTCACAAATATCGGAAAAAGCGCCTTCTCGGACTGCATATCCCTCAACACCGTCATCATTGGCAACAGTGTCATGAACATTGGAGAAAGTGCCTTTGAGGAATGCATATCCCTCGCATACGTCACTATCCCTGATAGTGTCACAACCATCGATTACGCAGCCTTCTACGGTTGTACCTCGCTCACATCTGTCACCATCGGAAACGGCGTCACAACCATCGATTACGGTGCCTTCCGTTACTGCTCTTCCCTTACAGCTATCAACGTATCGGAGCACAACCTGAACTACGCAAGTCTCAACGGCGTCTTGTTCAATAAAACCCTTTCAACGTTGATTCAATGTCCCGTAGGGTTCTCCGGCCATTTCACTATCCCCGACACCGTCACAACCATCGGAGGTTATGCTTTCTACAACTGCACTGTCCTTACTTCCGTCACCATCCCCGACAGCGTCACAACCATCGATTCCTCAGCCTTCTACGGTTGTACCTCGCTCACATCTGTCACCATCGGAAACGGCGTCACAAACATCGGCGAAGGTGCCTTTAAGGACTGCATATCCCTCGCATACGTCACTATCCCTGATAGTGTCACAACCATCGGCAACGAAGCCTTCTCCTTCTGCGCATCCCTCACCTCCGTCACCATCCCCGACAGCGTCAAAACCATCGGCGACGAAGCCTTCTCCTGCTGCGCATCACTCACCACTCTCCTCTTCTGCGGAAATGCCCCAAATGCCCCAACTACCAGCTACGGCTTCGACGACACCCCCGCCACGGTTTTTTATTTTCCCGGCACATCTGGATGGGGCTCCACTTTCGCCCGTCGCCCCGCCAAGCAACTTCTCACGTACGCCGAAAAGAACGGCGGCGCTGTCATCACCAGTAGCGATCCCTCCTTCCCCGGCTCCTTGTCCATCCCTGAGAAACTCGCTGGCCTCACTGTCACCTCTATCGGCCCCTCTGCCTTCCGCAACTGCGCGTCCATCACCTCCGTTACCATCCCCGACAGCGTCACCTCCATCGGGCCTTATGCCTTCTACGACTGTACCTCCTTGACCTCCGCCAACATTCCGGACGGTGTCACCAGCATCGGAACCTACGCCTTTTACAACTGCCATTCGCTTGAAGAGGTCACCCTTCCTGACAGCGTCACGACCATCGGCGATTTTGCCTTTGCCTTCTGCTCATCCCTTTTGGACGTAATCATTCCCGATAACGTCAGGCGTATCGGACGAGGGACATTCTCCGGCTGTTATGGCCTTGAATCCGTCACCCTCCCAACCGGTATCACAGCCATCGGCGATGACGCCTTCTCCTACTGTGCATCACTCACCGCTATCGCCCTCCCCGATACGCTCACATCCATCGGCGACTACGCTTTCACCGGTTGTGAATCGCTTGCTACTGTCATCATTCCGGCAGGCGTCACGTCAGTCGGTGATGACGCCTTCTCCTACTGCGGTGCCCTCACCACCGTCCTTTTCACCGGTGACGCCCCAGACATCGGCACCTACGCCTTCGACACCACCCCCGCCGCGCTCTACCACCTCCCCAGTGCCGCTGGCTGGGATGCCGCCAGTTATCCTGTCGTCTGCTGGAACCCTGCGATCAGCCCCGCGTCACCGCCGCGCTTCGAATCCGGTACGTTCGCCTTCTCCCTCACCGGCAACGCCGACATCCCCGTCCGCATCGAAGCGTGCGACAGCCTTACATCCCCTTTCTGGGACACCGTCGCCGACATCGCCATCCCCGCCTCCGGCACCTTCGACTTCACCGACCCCGGTGCCGCCACCCGTCCCGCGCGCTTCTATCGTGTGCGCTTCCCGCAGTAGGGTGAAGAGAAGTTCATTAGTGCGGTAGTTCATTAGTGTGGTAGTGCGGTAGTTTGTTTTTGGCATGGCTCGGGTTTTCTCATCCGCAGATGGACACAGATTACGCGATTTTTTTAGAGATGGCATTGCTCGGTTTTTTGGGAACCGCCAAGGCGCCATGAACGTCAAGGAAGCCCCTGATTTTCATGAAGTTTCATGTGTTTCATGGTTCCGCTTGAACGTTGAAAGTTTTCTGCAGGGTTCTTGCCTCTATCCCCGCTGTCACCCCAGCCTCACACGCGGGTCGAGCCAGGCGTAGCCAAGGTCGGTGACCAGATTCACACCTTGGTACATCAGCGCGCCCAACACCACCACCGCCCGCACCACAGCCATGTCCGACGAGTGCAACGCATTCAGACTGACACTGCCCAGGCCGGGGATGCCGAAGAAACTTTCCAGCATCAGGCTGCCGGTGAACAGGAACGGGATCGAGAGGCTGACGTAGGTGACGATCGGAATCAGGCTGTTGCGCAAGACGTGGCGCACCATGATGCGGCGCCCGCCCAGACCCTTGGCCTGCGCCGTGCGCACGTAAGGTTTGTATACCTCGTCAAGAATCGCGGCGCGGAAAAACCGGACATCCCGTCCCAATCCGCTGACGATCCCGATCAGCACCGGCAACACCAGATACGCGGCTGACTCGAAGCCCCAGATCGGAAAGAGCCGCAGCTTGAACGCCAGAAGGAACTGTCCCGCCAAAACCCACACCACGTAATTGACACTCATCAGAACCGTGGAGAGAATCAGCACCGCCTTATCCGCCACGCCGCCACGCCATGCGGCGCAGACCAGCCCCAGCATCACGCCCACCAGCGTGCCGCCGATCAAGATCGGGATGGTCAGCGAAAGCGACGGCCCGACGCCGTTGCGGAGAATCCGCGCCACCGGCAAGTTGTGTTCGGAGGAGACGCCCAAATCCCCCCGCGCCAGAGAAAGGAGGTAACGCATGAACTGCGAGTCAAAAAGGCCTGCGGTGCGCCGACGCAACCGGATGACGCTGGGCAGCGCCCCGCCGACATCCAGCGACACGACCCGCCAGCCTTCGCGCACCGCGAACGTCAGCGGCGCGGGACCGTCGATCATCGCGTCTTCGGTCATTCCGGTCGCGCTCTCCCGCAACCCGATCAGGACATGCGGCGCATGGATACGGTATGAACCTGCGGGCAGCGCATACGCCAGGGGAACACGTCGAAGCCCCCCGGCGTCCGCCTGCGGCAGGTGTGCCCGCGGAATGTCCCGCATGGCACGGAGCCGCACCCATTGCCCGAACACAAGCGGTTTGTCATACCCGTAGCGCGCGTCGAACGCGGCCAGCGCCTCTGCCGAAGCGTTCTTTCCCAGCACGACCTCTGCGGGCGATCCGCCCACAACGTGAAAAAGCACGAACGTCAGCAACACAATGCCGAACGTGGTCGGGATCATCTCCAATACGCGCCGTATGACATATCGCCGCATAACCCGCTTCAGAGTTCCTCGTGCTCACTGCTGACCACGAGGCCGTCATCGGTGAAAAGGTTGATGTAATACACCCGTGCCGTCGCCGGGATTTCGAGTGCCGCCTCTTCGAGACCGGCGTTCAGTTCAAACGGCACCGCTTCCCACTTCCGATCCTTCCAGATGCCCGTGTCCGCCGTATGGTTCAACTCGGCCCGGACGACCACACGCCGGTTACCGGTGAACGTGATCCTGACCTTGCGGTCCTCGCGGTGGACGCGCTTGATCTCCGGCAGGGCGGATGCGCCCCGCGTGATGTGATCCGCAAAGGCGAGGATCTCGGCGGGGTTCTCACCCGCGGCACCGTGGCCGTGCGGCATGCGCAGACGGACGCAGAGCGTGCGCGGGACCTTCAGTGCCCGATAGCTCTTCTGCAGTGAGTCCATCGGATAAGCGAAATCGTTGCTGCCCGTCACCCAGAGGAATGGCATTTTCGCCAGCGGCAGATAGACCGAGGGGTCCCACAGGGCCAACCATTTTTCCGCATTCTCGCGTTTCATGCTCTGAAACCGCGTCAGCCAGCATGAGTTGTCGCCCAGAAAACCGCAACCGTAGACCGGCACCGCGAACGCAAACCGGTCGTCCACACCCGCCACGATACAGGTAAGGTATCCCCCCCACGAGATTCCGGTCACCCCGATACGCGCGGGATCAACGCCGGGCAGCGACCGCAACAGCGAGTGCCCGCGCACTGCCGCCGCCACCGCATGGTAGGTCCACTGGTCCCGCACCGGATCCGCATACTTGTCAAAACCGCCCCATCCCGCAGGGCCGGCCCATGCATGACGCTGATGTCCTCTCTGCTCGTCACCGAACGCGTTTCCGCTCACCGCCCCGCAAGTGTCCATCGAGATCGCCGCATAGCCGCGGCTGTTCCACAATTTTACCCAACGGATAAAGGCAGAACCGCCGCCGCCGTGGATCAACACGATCCCCGGCACCTTTGTGCCCGGCTCCACCTTCGGCAAGGCGTAATAGGCAAACACGCGCGTCGGCTTTCCCTGATAGACCTCGCCCTCATAAAAAACCGCCTTCACGCCGTTCGTGGCGTATTCCGGCGCATCCCAAACCTGCGGCGTCTGATACAGCGGCGCACGCTCCCACGGACCGACCTTACCCGCTGCGGCAAAACCGGCCAGCGCCGACATCATGACTACGATCCACAATCTTTTTTTTCGCATACCTGACTTCTCCCCTCTTTATTCGGACTCATGAAAACAAGCCCGCACCTCATTCCCAGAATTCATTGCGTCAGCCGAAGCATCGAACTGCCCTTGGACGGAATCAACGCCGGACAAGGCAGATGCCCCGAACGCAGGCGGCTCAGATCCGTCAACACAGATTTCCAGTCGCGGTGACGGTGATCAGGGTGCTTGGCCAGCATTTTCTCGAGCAACAGGGCGAACGCCTCACTTGTCTCCGGCGCGAGCGTGCGGACATCCGGGGCCTGCGCGTCGCCCGTGTGGCTCCGCAGGGTCTCGTCTTCCGACTGACCGTCAAACAACACCCTTCCCGTAACCAGATGATACAGCGTCACGCCCAATGCGTAGATATCCGAACGGCAGTCCAGCCGATCGCTGCCGTAAACCTGTTCGGGCGACATGTAGGCCGGTGTGCCGAGGATCTCATCCGCCTTGTCTGTGGTGCTCCCCTTGCGCAACGTGAGCGAGCGGCAGAGCCCCAAATCCGTAACCTTCACCGTGCCGTCGGCATCCGCCATGATGTTGTCGGGCTTGATGTCGCAGTGGATGATCTGCGCGGTTTCCCAAGCGTAATTCAGGACCACGGCCACATTTTCAGCGACGATGAGCGCATCCTCCATCGGGACACGGCCTTTACGACGCACCAGATTGCCCAACGTATACCCCTCCACCAATTCCATGATGAAATAGTAGACCCCATCGGAAAAATTCGCGTCATACACCTGCACGATCCCCGGATGCTTCAACCGGGCCGCGGCCTGCGCCTCCTGACGGAACCGCCGGATGTCCTCGGGATCGGAGGAGAAATCCGGCGAGAGAATTTTAACGGCCACGAGCCGATCCAGCGAGACCTGCCGCGCTTTCCATACCGAAGCCATGCCGCCATGCCCGATCACCTCCAGCACCTCGACATTCGGCAGGGAGAACGAAGTCGGACTACGCATGGCTCCAATCCTCCTTCGCCTCATCCTCCGCAGACACATCGGAAGACATCGCCTTGTACTCCCGTAACTTGCGGTGCAGCGTCCGACGGCTGATCCCCAGCTCCTCCGCAGCCCGTGTGCGGTTCCCTCCGTTCTTCTCCAGCACCGCCATGATTTTTCGCCGCTCGGTGTCGGCCAGTGATCCGGAGAGCAACGCCGGCGCGCGGGTCGCGGCACTCGCAGACCCCCGGACCGCTTCGCGAATGTTGGCAGGCACATCCCGCGCGGACAGCCGGTCCGACCGCGACAACACCACCATCTTCTCGATCGCGTTACGCAATTCCCGCACATTGCCCGGCCAAGCGTAAGCGGTCAGCAGTCCCATCGCATCGGGTGTGAACCCGTCGATCTGCCTGTTGTTCCTTTCCGTGTACTCTTTCAGAAACCGGTCCGCCAGCAGCGGGATATCTCCTGTCCGTTCACTCAACGACGGCAACAGGATATCCACCACATTCAGCCGGAAGAAAAGGTCTTCCCGAAACTTGCCTTCCTTCACATAGGCACGGAGGTCCCGATTGGTCGCGGCAATCACGCGGATATCGGTCTCAATGGTCTCCTCGCCGCCCACCCGCTCGAAGGTCCGCTCCTCCAGCACGCGCAGCAACTTGACCTGGATCGAAGGGTCGATCTCCGAAACCTCGTCGAGGAACAGCGTGCCGCCGTCCGCCATCTCGAACCGGCCCTTACGCTGCACGGTCGCGCCCGTGAAGGCCCCGCGTTCGTGACCGAACAACTCGCTCTCCAGCAGGGTTGGCGAAAGCGCCGCACAGTGCACGGCCACGAAAGGCCCTTTGGCGCGGGGACTCAACCGGTGGATCGCCTGCGCCACCAGCTCCTTGCCGGTGCCGCTCGCCCCCTGGATCAGCACCGACGCCTGTGTGGGCGCGGTCTGGCGGATGATCTCGAAAACCTGCCTCATGGCCGGCGACTCGCCGATGATGCTTTCCATCCCGTACTTCTCGTTCAACTGGTTCTCGAGCGTCTCCACTTTCTTTTCGAGGTCGCGGGACTTGATGGCCCGCGCCACCAGCAGATCGAGATGATCAAGGTTGATCGGTTTGGTCAAAAAATCGTAGGCACCCTGCTTCATGGCATCAACGGCCGTCTCGACAGAACCATAGGCAGTCAACAAGATGCAGACCGTGCGGGGATACTGCGCCATCACACGCCGCAACAGCCCCAGTCCGTCCATACCCGGCATGCGCAGATCCGAAAGCATCACGTCCGCCTGCAATCCCCCGGCCAGCAGCTCCAGCGCCGCGTCCGCGCTCTCCACCGCCTTCACCTCATAGTGGTGCTGCAATGCGCGCTGCAACCCGTCCCGCGTGTTCTTGTCGTCGTCCACGACCAACACGACCGGTTTACCTGTCTTTTTCATGCGTCTCTTCCTTCGTCGGAGTCCCGAGCAACCTGATCCGCCGTTCCGAACGGGGCAGGCGGATCTTGAAACAGGTCCCCTCCCCCGGTTTGCTGGACAATTCGATCTCGCCGCCGTGCTCCTCAATGATGCGCTTCACGATCATCAATCCCAATCCGTTCCCCTTGGCTTTGGTGGTGTAATAAGGATCGAACACCCGCCCGAACTCGTCCGGCAAAAGCCCCTTGCCCGAGTCGATGAACGCGATATCCACAAACACGTCCCCCACCGTGAACACCACTTTGAGCGTACCGCCATCCGACATCGCCTCCAGAGCGTTCTTGATGAGATTGAAGAACACCTGCTTAATCTGAGCGCGGTCGAGCCGCATTGCCGGAAGATGATCCGGCACATCCACCGCGACCTGGATCCGCCGGTTTTCAAACTCGCTCTTCAGCACGCGCAGCGTCTCCTGCAGCACCTCCTTCGGGCATTCAGTTTGAAGCACCGGCTTGGAGGGCCGCAACGCGCGCAGGAACTGCGTGATGATCGCGTCCAGACGCCCGACCTCCGCGCGCGCCACCTCCACCAGATCCTCCAGCGGTTTGCGTGTCTCCTCCGGCACCCTGCTCAATTCGCGGGCCAGAAGCTGCAAATGGATGTTCAACGCATTCAGCGGGTTGCCGATCTCGTGCGCCACCCCGGCCGCCAACAGCTTGACGGCATTCGAGCGTTCGTTTTCCAGCGTCGAGGCTTCCTGAAGGCGGTCCCGCGTCACATCGCGGAAAATCACCAGCACGCCTTTCTCCGACACCCCCTCCTCATCCAGCGGCACGGCATAGACACTGACGAACCGGTGCTCCGGATAGGTGATCTCGACTTCACGCGTCACCATCCGGTTCCACTGACTGTTCCCCTCGGGCACATCGAACAGATGCTCCCAATCCCACTCGCGCAACAGCCTCAGAACCGAACGGCCCTTGGTGCGCGAAAACTCGAACCCCGCCAGCTTTTCCGCCGCTCGGTTCGCATACAACAGCTTGCCCTCCGAATCGAGAACCATGATCCCTTCCTGAATCGTCTGGAAGATCGTCTCCAAAAACCCGCGCTCCCGCGCCAGACGCATCATCTGCGCCTGCAGACTCTCCGGACCCAGCTTATCGATCCGCGCCACCAATCTATCAAAAAATCCGGACGACATGGTGTCACACCCTTTCACAGTGTCACTTTGTCACAAAAGTATACGGGGCAGACGCGCTGGCCGCAAGAAGATTAGCCGGAACACAGCCGGAGTTTGCGGATTCAACAAAAAACACGCTCTTGACCCTCTCCGTCCAGATTGAGTATAGTTCAACCGTTTTCGTCCGGAGAGGTGGCAGAGCCTGGTTGAATGCACATGACTCGAAATCATGCGTGCCGCAAGGTACCGGGGGTTCGAATCCCTCCCTCTCCGCCAATTCCCCTTGCCCTCGAATCAGGAGGGGAGGGATGAGAACCCACGGGTTCGACCGCCTGCGCAGCAGGCAGGGGCCGCACCGAAGCGTGCGGCAGGGAGGCGCAGCCGACCGGCAATCCCTCCCTCTCCGCCAATTCCCTTGCCCTCGGATCAGGAGGGATGAGAACCCACGGGTTCGACCGCCTGCGCAGCAGGCAGGGGCCGCACCGAAGCGTGCGGCAGGGCTGTTTCTCACACGAAGATACGTAGCCCTTCGGATTCCTCAAGAAACGGCAGGAAATCCGCTGGCAACGGCGCGGCAAAATCCAACTCCACGCCCGTAAGGGGATGCGCGAACGCCAAACGCGCGGCGTGCAGCAGTTGACGGGGGGGCACATGCGGCAACCGCTTATCCTCAGCGGACTTCCCGTACAGGGCGTCCCCCGCCACCGGACAACCGAGCGACAGCATGTGCACGCGGATCTGGTGCGTACGGCCGGTTTCGATGCGGCAGCGCACCAGCGAAAGCCCGCCCAACCGCTTTTCGACCGTATAGTGCGTCACCGCCTCTTTCCCCCCTGTTTCCACCACCGCCATTTTTTTGCGGTGCACCGGATGACGCCCGATCCGCGTCCGAAGCGTGCCGGAAACCTGCGGCGGCGTGCCGTGTACCAGAGTCAGATACTCTTTGCGGATCTCGCCGGTCTGGAACAACCGCACCAGACCGGCCATGGCCGCATCGTGTTTGGCCACCACCATGAGACCCGAAGTGTCCTTGTCCAAACGGTGCACAATGCCGGGCCGTTGCACGCCCCCCACCCCAACCAGATCGCGGCAATGATGCAACAGCGCGTTCACCAAGGTTCCCGCCGCATGGCCGGGCGCCGGATGGACCACCAGTCCGGCGGGTTTGTTGATCACCAAACAATCGCGATCCTCATAAACCGTATCGAGCGGAATCGCCTCGGGCGCAGGTTCCGCCGCAACCGGCGCGGGCAGGCAAATCTCGATCACACTGCCGGGCTGCGGACTGGCGTTCGCCTTGACCGCAACCCCGCGGCAGGTCACCCGCCCCTCGCGGATCAGCGCCTGCAAGCGCGCGCGGGAGAACTCCGGCAACTGCGCCGTCAGCCACACATCCGTGCGTCCGGTGGCGTCGGCGGGCACAGGCACGGAGAGCACCCGTGGCAGCGGCCCGCCGGCCTCTGCTGATTCGCGCTCCCCGCGATCCGCATCCCTGATCTTTTCCCGACACGACACGAGAATCACGCCTCCACCAGAATCCGAAAGTGTGTCATGCTGGACTGCCGTGCGCATCGGCTCAGGGCTCCGATGGCGCAAGCGCCTCGGCATCCCGCCGCATCCGTTCCCGATCCGCATCCTCCAAAAGCAGATCACCCGCTTTCGCGTTCTCCAAGACGTTCGCCTCCTTGCGGGCACCGCACAAGGCAGCCGTCACCCCGGGCTGGGAGACGGTCCAGGCGATGACCAGTTGCGAGAGGGTGCAGCCGTATTTGTCGGTCAGGTCATGCCAGCCCTCCAGCATGTCCAGCACCTTACGCCGTTTGTCCAAGGCAAACCAGGGGAGCTTGTTCCGGAACGCCTCCGGGTCAAACGAGGTGTCCATGCCGATCTTCCCGGTGAGCAACCCCTGCTCAAGCGGCGAGTAAACCAGCACGGCCAGATCCTTCGCACGGCAATACGGCAACAGCTCGTGCTCGATGGCACGGTCGAGCAGACTGTAGCGGGGTTGGTTGCTGACGATGACACCGGCCGCGAGGTACTCATCCATCTGTTCCGGCGTACAGTTCGAGACGCCGATCTCACGGATTTTCCCCTCCTTCCGCAACTCCATCAGACAGGCCATCGTCTCCGCGATCGGCGTCTTGAACGGCTCAACCGCCTGCGCGTGCGTCTGCATGAGGTCAATCCGGTCAACACCGAGACGCCGCAGACTCTGCTCCACCTCAATCCGGATCGGGCGCGGATCGAGACAGCGCCGCCCCGTATATCCGTCCTGCTCAAAATGGAGGACTCCCCTGTCGTCACCCCACCAGAGGCCGCACTTGGTGGCCACCACCACCTGATCGCGCCGCCCCCGGATCGCGCGCCCCACCACCTCTTCACTGCGTCCGAACCCATAGGCTGGCGCCGTGTCGATCAGCGTGATACCCGCATCCACCGCCGCCTGAATCGCGCGGATCGAGTCGTTGTCATCGGTCTTTCCCCACCACGGGCCGCCGCCGATCGACCATGTCCCGAGCGCAACCGCGGAAACCTGAATCTCCGACGACCCCAACTTTCTGTACTGCATTCCGAAATCCTCCCGTATTAACCAGTCGCCCGCAACGGACTCCTCTCCCCGTGAATCCATTGGGCCAACACCTCTCTATCTTGTGCCAACACGATGCGAAAAGCAAGGCGGAGTTGGAAAGGGACACATTCCCAAGTCACTCTTCAGGTAGGGCCCGTTCCCCGAACGGGCCGTGAACAATTCAGAGAACCGTCCCGAACCTCGCAGATCAGATGTCGCAGGCCGCAACTCGGCATTCAGCGGAAAGTCCGCCACGAGAGGGATTGACAGCCCCCCCGTTTTTTTCTAAAGTTGCACCCATTTCGCATCCCTTCCTGCGATGCGTCATGTGGCGAGGTAGCTCAGTTGGTAGAGCAGCGGACTGAAAATCCGCGTGTCACCGGTTCGATCCCGGTCCTTGCCACCATTTTTTTTGCCCCCGCAGGCCCTGAACGACCTCCCTTCCTGTTGCCGATTGGTACGGAATGCCGTATACTGCGGACTATGACTTCTATGCAACGGATGATTCTGCTCGCGGGTCTCTTCCTGATCTGCCGTGCTCAGGCGAAAGGGGTGCGGATCTGCTGGGAGGCCGAAACCGCCAACCGAATCGAACCTCCCGTGACCGTGGTCTCCAACGGAATCGAGGGGGCCTCCGGCGCATATCTCGAAATCGCGGAGGGTGCGGGGAATCCGCCCAAGGTCAATGCGGGAGTGGCCGGCTTTGATCTGGATATCCCGGAAGACGGGGTTTTCACCCTCTGGTGCCGCGTCTGGTGGGAGGGCGAGTGCAGCAACTCGTTCACCGTGCGGGTGGATGACCAGCCACCTTTCCTGTTCGGGGAGGACGCCACCTACAAAACCTGGCACTGGGTCAAATATCCGGTTTCGCGCACCGCCCCCCCGCTCCGGCTCACCCGGGGCAGGCACACCCTCACCTTTCTGAACCGCGAGGACGGTGTGCGGCTTGACCAGATCCTGCTCAGCAGCGACCGGCGTTTCGTCCCGACCGATATCGAAAAAACAGGTGTGCGCCAATGACCCGCGCGTACATTCGACCGTTGTCCCGTGCCGCCTTCCCGGGGTTCGCCCTCGCCGCATTGTGCGCCGCCCCCACCCAGTGGTCGCTGATTCCCTCTTTGCGCATCGGAGTGGCGGATCTGCTTCTGGCCTGTGCCGCCGCGCTGGTTGTGCTGGAGTGCCTGTTGGCGCGGGACGGAAAAAAGGCGCTTTCCCTGCGGCCGCACTGGACGCACCTTCTCTTCATCCTCGCGTCGGGCGCGGCGCTGTCCGCGGCAACGGACCGGATGGACGCGCTCAAAGAATGGGTGCAGGGAGTTGAATATTTTATCATCGCTCCCGTTGTGTTCACCGCGCTCCTCCGCAAGGAACGGCTTTTCAGCAACGCATCCGCAGAGGGAGCGGCATCCCCCGCCGCCTCTCGTGTGCCGCCCGGTTTCATCGCGCTCGGCGCAGTGACCGCCGTGGTGCTCGGGTTGGCCGTGATCCAATATCTCGCGCCGGAAGGCCACGACTCGATCCGCCTGTTCGCCGAACCCAAGACGCTCGATATCATCGTGAACGTGCTCGGCGGCCGGGAAAGTCCGTTGCTGGTGGGCGGCACCTTCGGGAACCGCAATGTGCTGGGCGGCTTCCTTGCGCTGGCCCTGCCGCTGTGCGCGGTCGGCGCGCTCGCATCAGGCCGCGCCATCTGGACGCGGATCGCCTGTGCGCTGCTGCTGCTGACCGGTCTTGCGGTCAACCTCTCCGGAGCCTCCTACTGGGCTGTCGTCGTCGTCATCGCCGCGATAGCCGCAACGCGCGGCGCGCGCGTGTTCCTGCCCGTCATGCTGGCGTTAATGCTGTGGCAGACTGAAGTCCTGAAGAATCTTCCGCGTGAAAACGACCTTTGCCATTTCGAATCGGTTGCCTTGTATGATTCGGCCGGACTCCCGACCCGCCGTTATCCGGAGTGGCAGGCAGCCGTCGGCATGATCCTGACCCATCCGTGGCTGGGCGTGGGCCCCGGTCACTATCAGAAACGGATCGGCTCCTTTTACGGACAGGTTCCGAATGCGACCGGCCCCGCGGAACCCGACATCCAGAATCTGTACCTCGTATTGGGCGCATCGTGCGGTCTGCCCGCGCTCTTCGCGTTTCTGCTTATGCTGGCGTCCGCTCTAGGCGCGGCGACCCGTTCCGGACGATGGGGCGCGGCTGGCGCGTTGGCCGCGTTCGCGGTAACCGCCGTGTGGCACCCGCTGTTGGTCCGCGGCATCGGACTCCCCCTCGCGTTCGTACTCGCACTCGCGCACCACCCAAGATCTCCGGAGACTGACTATGGATACTGACCGCACCGAAAATCAGGCGCCCCGTATTTTTGAACTGCCTGTCCACACCTTCCACACCCGCCTGTTGCGCCTGCTGGTGAGAATCGTGAAACGTCCGGTTGAAAGCATCACCGGTCTGCGCGCCTGCGATAAGATCTATGCGCGCACATGGCGGATGCCCAAAGACATCCCCTTCTGTGACCGCGCCCTGCAGGCGATCGGAATCCGAACCGACTTTTCGGAAGCGGATCTGGCCCGCATCCCCAAAGAAGGCGCGGTCGTCGTGGTCGCGAACCATCCTTTCGGCGGCATCGAAGGGATCATCCTCCTCTCCCTGCTGCGGCGTGTGCGCCCCGACGTTAAAGCCATGGCCAATTACCTGCTCGGCGCCATTCCGGAGATGCAGGGCGATTTCATTTTAGTCGATCCGTTCGGGTCGAAAAATTCGGCCAAGGCGAATCTGCGCCCCCTCAAGGAGAGTCTCTCCTGGCTGAAGGAAGGTCACCTCCTGATCGTCTTCCCCTCCGGCGAGGTCTCCAGTTTCGACCGCCGCACCCTGCGTGTGCGCGACCCTGCCTGGAGCGCAAGCATCGCCGCGCTGACGCGCAAAACCAACGCCACCGTGGTCCCGATGTTTTTCCCCGGCCGCAACAACGTGTTCTTCCAGATAGCGGGGTTTTTGCATCCGCGTTTCCGCACCTCGCTGCTGCCGCGGCAGATCGCCAACAAGACCGGATGGAAAATCACCGTGCGCATCGGAACCCCGCTTTCCCCCAAAGCGCTGGAGCCGTTTTCGCTGGATGACGTGCAGCTCATCCGCTACATGCGGTTCCGTTCCTACCTGCTGGCCGAGCGCGAAACGCACCGCACGCGCCGCTTTATTTCGCTGAACCCGCCGATGCTCCCCGCCGATCCGATCATCGCGCCCGTGCCGTGCGAGACCCTAACGCGCGAGATCGCCTCCCTGCCGGAATCGTGCCGCCTGATTGCGGCCGGGGACTTCGCCGTCTACATCGCCGCGGCGCACCAGATCCCCTCCTGTCTGCGCGAGATCGGCCGTCTGCGCGAAACCACCTTCCGCGTGGTCGGCGAAGGCACCGGCAACGCGATCGACCTCGACGCCTTTGACGAATATTATAACCACCTCTTCATGTGGAACACCGCGCGTCAGGAGATCGTCGGCTCGTACCGTCTCGGCCTGACCGACCGCATTCTCACGGAACGCGGAATCAAAGGCCTCTATACGCGCACACTGTTCAAATTCGACGAGCGCCTGATGACGCGCATTCCGCCAGCCATCGAGATGGGACGCTCCTTCATCCGCACCGAATACCAGAAGGCCTACACATCGCTGTTCCTGCTGTGGAAAGGCATCTCCGCCTTCATCGGGCGCAACCCGCACTACCGTGTGCTGTTCGGCCCGGTCAGCATCACCAACGAGTACCGCGAGGCCTCACGCTGCATGATCCTCGCTTCCATGCGCCAGACCTGCATGGCGGATGAGCTGACCTGGCTGGTGAAGCCCAAATTCCCGCCCAAACCGCCGCGCCGTTCGGAGTGGTGCCTCAAGGAGTATATGGAGTATCTCAACGACATTGACCGGGTGGCGGACTACGTCGCGGAGATCGAACCCGACGGCAAAGACATCCCGGTGCTGCTGCGCCAATACCTGAAACTCAGCGGCAAACTGCTCGCCTTCAACGTGGACCCGGATTTCAGCTCAGTGGTAGACGGCCTCATCATGGTGGACCTTTCCCAGTCCAGCCCGAAAACCCTGCGCCGCTATATGGGGAACGAGGTCGCCGAAGCTTACTTCCGATACCACGGCATCACCGAATCCACCGACGACCCGGCAGGAAAGCGTGAGCCTCACTCAACACCGGCAGCATCATCCCCCACTCCACCATAATCGCCTCCTCCATCCCTCTTGGCGTCTGTGGCGTCTTGGCGGTAATCATCGCTCGGGCGTAATTTCCTGCTCCCCTGCCGCCCTCTCATTTGGTGATCAGCCTGATCCGTCCGATCTGTTTGATCAGGCAACGCTCTCCGCCGCTCCGCCATTGCGCTCACTCCTCCGTTCACAAGGTTTGCGAGCCGTAGCGGCACGGTTGCTTGCTTCAGCTTTACAGGCTGGACCATTCGCGGCCGTCCGCTGCCATCAGGTCGGCGGCGGCGGCCGGCCCGGCCGAGCCGGCCTCATATGTGTGCAGCGGCATCCGGTCCGGACAGTCACGCCACAAATCCAGTACAGGCGTGAAAAGTTCCCACGCGGTGCGGATGGTTTCGCTGCGCACAAACAGCGTGTGGTCGTGCAGCATGGCGTCCAGCAGCAGACGGGCGTAGGCGTCCGGGGCCTCGTTGCCCGGGGCAAGTTCGGCATAGTCGAACGAGAGCGGCAGCGTCCCCACGCACAGTTTGGGACCGGGGTGCTTGCCCAGCAGATGCAGGCACATGCCCTCGCCGGGGCGTGAGCGCAAAATGAGCGCATTGGCACCGGGACCTCCCAGATCCAGATGGGGCGCCTGTTTGAACACGAGCGTGATCGCGTTGCTGTTTGCGGCCAGCCGCTTGCCTGAGCGTAAGTAAAAAGGGGTTCCCGCCCAACGGGGTGTGTCGATCCAGAGTTTCGCCGCCACAAAGGTCTCGGTCTCTGATTGGGTGGGTATGCCCGCCTCTTCGCGGTAAGCGGGCATACCGCGGCCAGCGCTATATTGGGCCCGCACGATCGCGTTCGCGTCGCTGCCGGTATCGAAAGGACGTATGGCGCGGATGAGCTTCAGTTTGCTGTCGTGGATCGCGTCGGCATCGAACCGTTCGGGCGGCTCCATGGCCGTCAAAGCCAGCATCTCGATAATATGGTTCTGGAACATGTCGCGCAGCAGCCCGGTGTGGTCGAAATAGGCGGCGCGGCCCTCGACACCGAGGGTTTCTGCTGCGGTGATCTGCACATGGTCAACATAGCGCGCGTCCCAGATCGGATCGAAAATGATGTTGGCAAAGCGCGTGACCATGATGTTTTGGATCGTCTCTTTGCCGAGGTAGTGGTCGATGCGGAAAAGCTGCTCTTCCTTTGCCACGGTTTTAAGGAAGGCGTCCAAATCGGCGGCAGTAGCGGTATCCGAGCCGAACGGCTTTTCCAACACCAGGTGCCGCCACGGGCCTTGGTCGTGGTCGTGCTCGTTGATCTGGCCGGTATTGTCGAGCAGGGTGATGAGCGCCCGGTAGGAGGAAGGCGGCACGGCCAGATAGTAGAGGCGGTTCAGCGGCACGGGCGATTCGGGCGCATGGTCCAGTCCATCCAGATACGTCGCGAGATCACGAAAAGTGGAGGGCTCAGCCGCGTCCGCCTGTCGGTAGGTCAGACGGCTCATGAACGCGGTACGGGTCTGCGGGTCGGCTTGCGGCAGGAAGGCGGCGGATTGCTCGCGGAAGGCTTCGTCGGTCACAGGGGAACGTCCGCAAGCGACAATGCGGGTGGCCGCGTGCAGGAGGCCAAGGCGGTGCAGCTGGAACAGCGACGGGAAAAGTTTGCGTCTGGCAAGATCGCCGGTGGCACCGAAAAGCACCAGCACGCAAGGGCTGGGCGCGACCTCGATACAAAATGTTCCCGCAGACCTTTTCTTTGGCATGTCCGATTGGTAACGCAATTAAGGCGCGAAGTCAATCCGCAAGGCGTTTTCCTCCTAGGGTGACCCCCCAAAAAAGGAAATCCCATCTGCGGATGAAACGTGAAACCAGAAATCTAAAACCAAAGCGCACATCGTTGGCCTTGCCTTAGAGACACCTTTACCCTAATCTCAAAGGGCATGTTTACACTGTCGCAGGCATTATAGGAGGTCCCGTGAAACGAACATCTCCCAGCACCATTATTCTCGCATTACTCATCGTCGCGACTTCGTCGCTGTGTGCGCGGGAGCATGACCTCGCCGCCATCATCAAAACCCAGGCGGAACGTTCGAGCGTGTGGACCCGCGTGCAGGACCTGACGCCGACCATGACCTCCCGTGAACTCTTCGCCTATGCGCTGCTGCTCTGCGAAGCGCAACTCCACCTCGACCGCTTGGACCGGCTCTTTGAGGTCGCCGCACGCATGCAGGATCGCAACCCCGAAAGCCGTGGCTACGGGAACTTCCGCTGGAGCTGGCGCGACGGCGCTGTCTTCGATTTCAATGCCGGAGACTTCTGTATGGAAAATGCCGCAGTCATCTGGATCAAACACCGCAAGCTGCTCACCGACAAACAGCGCAAGGACCTGAGTGAGTTGATCGACCACGCCATCGCGGGGTGTCTGCGTCACCGCGTGTCCTCCGGTTACACCAACATCGCCATCCTGAACGCCCAGAACCTCATTCTCATGGGCGAGATGCTCGGACGCGACGACGTGCTCGCCGAAGGCCGCAAGCGTCTGGACGACTTCTGCGCCTACACGGCGGTAAACGGCATCCGTGAATACTGTAGTCCGACCTATGCCGGCGTCGACCTGATCTGCCTGCACCGCCTGCACACGTACTGCGTCACGCCAGCCGTGCGCGGGCAATGCGAAGCGTTGCTGAATGTCTTCTGGCTTGATGCCATCGCCAACTGCTTCGCGCCGTCCTTCCGCCTGGGCGGCGCCCATAGCCGCGACTACGACTACCTCGGCGGTCGCGGCGGTGTCGATGCGTGGCTGGCTGCGGCGGGCTGTTTCGCGTCGCCGAATCCGAGTGCCGCGCCGCCGCTGCTGTGGCTGCAGAGCACTTGGCGGCCGCCGACGGCTTGGCTTCGCGATCTGCAGGTCGCGCCGCGAGTGGTGACGCAGGTGTGGGGTCCCGGCGGTAGCGAATACCGCGTCATGTGGGCCGGCCGGCACGTCGCGCTCAGCATCGCCGGCAAGACCTACCACAATATGGATGCGCCGATGGTCGTGAATTTCGCCGGTCCGCACACCATGCCACGCGGCTATTTCATTGCTGACGGCCGTCGCGATCCCTACGGGAAAAAAGTGATTCCGGAGGGCAACGGCCCGCATCGGAAAACTCTCCACCTCATGCCCCACTGGTATGCGGTTCAGGATGGTCAGGATGCGCTTGGTCTGGCATTGCACCGGCGGGAGGACATCCGGGACTGCCCGACCCTCGAATCCCACTTTGTGTTGCCTTACCCTTGTGACGAACTGTTCATCGGCAATCACACCGTGGTCTTCGACGCCAAAGCGCCCAAAACAGTGCCGGTGTCATCCGGCGCAGCCGTCGTCATCCGCCACGGTGCGGCGGCTGCGGCGATCCGTGTGATCTGGAGCCAGAATACGGTTCGCGAACCCGCGCCCGTCGCGCTCATCCACGACGGCAACCCCCACGGTGTCATCCGTCTCACCGTCGCCCACCACGATCAATGGGGCATGCCCATTAACACGGACGCCCCCGTCGGCGCCGCGTTCTGGATTCGCGTCTGCGATCTGGCTGACAACGCCGTGCACTTTGCGCGGTGGCGGCAGGAGTTCGCTGCCGCAACCGCCGACGCGCGTTGTGACAACGCCAGCCTCGCGATCACCGCCGGCAGCACCAGCGGTCAGACGCTACGCCTGCTCACGCACAAGCCCTTTAGGGCGCTGAGTGATGCTGAACCTGTGCCCGCGCGTGCCGTCCTTGCCGTCAATGGCCGTGACCTCGGCGGAGAACACTTGGCCCGCTTACCGGTTGTCGTCGCGTACAAACGGCAGATCGCCGAGGCACTCACGCGACAACGGAAAGGCGCCGTCATGATCCTGCCCGATCGCGATGCCATCTGGGAAGCGGAAGCCGGCGCGGTCTTTCCGAACATGGTGGTGGCCAAGGACGACCCGCAGGCATCAGGGGGCAGCTATGTGTGGGCTCCCGGCGAACCCGGTGCGCGCGGCGGCGGGACTGGCTATCTCCTGCAAAACCTCCAAGTCGCCAAAGCCGGGCAGTACTACCTCTCCGCGCGTGTCATCGCGCCTTCGTTTGAAGACGACTCGTTCTTTATCTCCGTCAGCAGTGAGAAGTTTTCTATCCTGGACCAGTTTGTCTGGCATTTGCCGAAGGTGAACGCGGAGTGGTACTGGGCCATGGTCGCTGACCGCGGCAATTCCGACGGCATCCCCCTGCAACTTCCTGAAGGCACGGTGACCCTGCGCATACAGGTTCGCGAGGACGGCACCAAAATCGATCAACTGCGGCTGTCGCCCCAACCCGGTGTGCGCTGACTTTTTGCAACCAATAAAAAAGTTGTTTCTCACACAAGGGCACGAAGGTTTTTTTGGGGGGCATTGATCGGCTTTTGGGAACCGCCAAGGCGCCAAGAACGCCAAGGTTTTTTGGAGGAGCACTGCGAAGCGCGGCAGCGCGCTCCCAGACAAACTAATCCACTAATCCACTAATCCACTAATTAACTAATGCACTAATTAACTAATGCACTAATTAACTAATGCACTAATTAACTAATGACCTAATGAACTTGAGTTGCGGGCTTCGCCCGCATCATTAGGCCTCGATCTCCCCGGCTTTTGTCAGCGCGATCTTGGTAATGATCGGCCCCGACAGCTCGTACAGAACGGTCGCCGCGAGAATAATCGTGCGGATCTCATGCCCGTGAGAATCCCCCAAGATGCGTGATGCCGCAAGCGACAGGCCGATCGCCACGCCCGCCTGCGGCACGAGCGTAAGCCCCAGATACTTTTGGACGGTCTTGGGCATATTCGCGAGCTTGGCCCCGGCTGTTGCCCCGGCAACCTTGCCGATGACGCGGGTCACGACATAGACAATCGCGAGAAAGCCGACCGTAGCGAAGACTCCGAAATCAAGATCGGCACCCGAGAGCGTAAAGAAGCACATGAAGATGGGGGTGACCAATCCGTCCAGCGAGGTGGCCGCTCTTTCGCCGGCGCGGCTGAGGTTCGTCAGCGCGAAACCGAAGCTCATCATGACGAGCAGCGACGAGAGCGAAAACCGCAGCGCAACCGAGGTGAGCAGGAACATGCTGCCTAAGATGAACGACGTGAGTTCGCCTTCGGTTTTGATGTGCCGCAACAGGAGCGTAGCGATCACGCCATAGACCCCGCCCAGCGCGATGGAAAACACGATCTCGCCGACAGGCTTTACAAGAGACAGCAGGTTGACCGCATCGCCCCCGACAATGGCCTGGGCGATCGACGCGCAGATGCCGAAAGCAATGATGCACACGGCATCATCCAGCGCGACGACGGGGATCAGTGTGTCTACAACCGGCCCCTTGGCTTTGTACTGCCGGATGACAAGCAGCGTGGCGGCCGGCGCGGTTGCGCAAGCAATGCTGCCGAGCACCAGAGCAAACGAGAACTCCTGTCTAAAGATCAGCCAGAGCGTCAGAAAGACCGCCAAAAACGCGCCCAAGGCTTCGAGCAGTGTGATCAACATGATACCCCTGCCGGTCTTTTTGAGGGCGGAAAGCCTCATCTCGGAACCGATGCTGAACGCGATGATGGCAAGGGCGACCTCGCTGATGATCTCGAGTCCTTTGACCGCGTCAGCCGGGACCAACCCCAGCACCATCGGCCCGATGATGATGCCGCCGACCAAATAGCCCGTGACATCAGGGAAGTTGAATTTGCCGAATATCTTTGAAAACAGGATCGACGCGCCAAGGACGACCGCGATATGTTGCAGCACTTCTAAAGTAGACACAACGCCTCCTAAGTCAGCGAAGAGCGATCCTTGATTCCCCAAAATGCCGTAAGGGGAAAAGCGACGATGATGCCCACATTTTCGCTGCCCAATTCTCCCATGACCGTTTCGAAAGCCTCCTTGACCGCTTGGAGTTGTTCGTCCGAAACGGCCATCATGATCGTCTTGTTAAAAGGCCGGCCCTTGTTGAGGAACCCCCTGATGGAATGGCCTATTCCGCTGTGCTGTCCCATGGCTCTGGCCATGCCCATGGTGTCGAAAATGGTTCCCCCGTACAGCTTCCGGTTGTTGAACTCGCTTAGGAGGTCTTCAAATTTGTCTATGTCGTTGACGACGACAAAGCAGAGGTTCATGCTTCAGCCTTTCTCCTGTTGGCGGATTTCCGGGATTGCCTCTTTTCATCCCCTCGGGATGCTAGAACACCTGAATAACGGTGCCCCGCTCGATAAAGAGCCAAACGTCATCATCGCCGCGATCCTGCACAACGATCCCTTTGCCTGTGACCAGAATGTCCTCCTCCGCGAAGGCACCCTTGCGCGTGGCGCAGTCAATCAGTTTCAGCCACACCGGCTCCCCCTGATAGCGAGTGGTGTCCACCTCCAGTTTGGCGTCCGCGCTCAGCGACAACGTGTCGATGGCCGTGAGCGTACCGCAACCGGTCTCACCCAGTTCGAACCGCACCGTTGCCTGCGTGTTGTTGGTCAGCGTGA
>Ga0116161_1001649_pt1 | contig 22510 bp, 17 predicted proteins | sample AD_JPNAS3_MetaG_FD_89877 | JGI IMG/M metagenome (GOLD analysis project Ga0116161, IMG submission 89877) | Active sludge microbial communities of municipal wastewater-treating anaerobic digesters from Japan - AD_JPNAS3_MetaG | ecosystem: Engineered > Bioreactor > Anaerobic > Digestate | place... | reverse complement strand
GCCGGGAGGGGGGAATTCTCGGCGGGTTGGCTGTTCCCGGGCCGCCGGCGGGCGGCCAGGGAACAGCCACCCCGCCGAGAATTCCCCCCAATAGGTTCAGTTCCGGTCATGCGCGAAGCGTAAAGCCCGGATAGGGTGCCATTACGGACAAGTAGGGCTGCAGCATCGAGGATCTCTCATTCCGGCAGGCTGCCCGGAGCCCTATGCACAGGCTGCCAGCGCCAGCCATCGCCCTGCGGCGTGACCCGTCCCACGCCGGGGAACGGCAGGTGCGAGGCGAACAGCAGCGCCTGCTCGGCCGCGGCCCGGCCCAAGAGCGCGCGCCGGTCCCGCTCAGCCTGCGCCGGGTCGCTGTCGAAAGACCAATGCCATGCAGGGTGTTCCAGCAACACCACATGCCCCACCGCATCGCCAACGTGGTAGAGGCGTTCACCTGCCGACTCCATGGCCAGCGCCGTGTGCCCGGGCCGGTGGCCGGGTGCCGCGATGAGCGCAAAGCCAGGCAGGAACTCGAGCCCCGCTTCGACAACCTCGAGCCGGTTGGCGATCAGGGGCAGCGCCCGACGCGCCGCGGCCGTGCGCATCTCGGGCAACGATGCCACCCTGGCGCCATCGGACCAGAACTCCCAGGCCTCGCGCGAGAGCACATAGTCGGCACTGGTGAACACCAGGTCGCCCTCCGCGGTCAACAGGCCGCCCGCATGGTCGGGGTCAAAGTGAGTCATGATGACGATATCGATATCCGCCGGAGCGACGCCCGCGGCCAGCAGGCGCTCGGCCAGCATCCCGTCGCGGCGCTCCGTGCCCCGCCCCCAGCCAGCGTCGACCAGCACGTTGCACTCGCCCGTCTCGATATAGAGGCAGTTGTAGTAGTTCGTGGCCTCGGTGGTGGGCAGGCCGTGCTCGCGCAGCGCCCGCTGCCACTGCTCGAGCGGCACATCCACGACAATGCCCTCCGCCGCCACCGTCGCTGTGGCGTCGGCGAAGGCGATACAGCGCAGCTCGCCCACCGCGAAATCGAAGCGCCCCGCTTGAGCCATCACACCCCCTGTCATGCAGTCTGTCTGCATTCTACCACCCCCAGCCGCGCCTCGCAAACGTCTGCCTGTAATGAGGGAGAGTGGGCGCTGGCGCAGGCATGCAGCGCCTCCTGGGGCGCTGCATGCCTGCGCCAGCGCCCACTCTCCCTCACAACGAACCGGATGTCTCCCCATACCCGGCCAGCCGCTCGGCCAGGCGCACCTTGCTGCCAATATCGGCCAGCCGCCCCAGCATGATGCGCTGCGCCTGCGGCGAGCCGGCGCCGTGCAGCGATTCGGTGAGGTAGCCCACCGCCCCCGGGCCGATGGTCAGGTTCTCGACCAGGCGCAGCATGCGGCAGCGCTGCTCGGTGCTGTAGCGGGCGACGCCGCGCAGGTACTTCTCGAGGTAGCCGCCCACGGCCGGGTGCTGGAAATCGCGCTCGGAGGGCAGGGTCACCAGGAGGCCGCCGGCGATATCCTGCGCCAGGCGCGCGATCTCGTAGGGGAAGCGGGTGACGTTGAGCTTGCAGACGTTGGCCAGGAGCAGGTCGACGAGGTAGGTGCCCGAGGCGGTCGCCGTGCCCTGGGCCGAGCAGGCGATGCCGCAGGCGAAGAGGGTCTCGTTGAGGTGCACCATTTCGATGATCTTGTCGCGGATGTGCGAGGCTTTTTCGGTGCCCTGGTACTCGGCCAGCGCCTGCGCCGCACCGATGAGCACGTCGCCCACGCCCACCTTGCAGCCGCCATACGACTGGCGGTGATAGCCGGCAAAGCGCTCGACGAGCAGCCCGGCGTGGCGCACCTCGCCGCAGAGAAAGACGCGCTCCCAGGGCACAAAGACGTCGTCAAGGATAATGACCGCCTCATGGCCGCCAAAGCGCGCGTTGCCGGCGTCGACGCCCTCGAGCTTGCGCGAGTCCGACGGCTGGCGGCCGACGACGCAAAGCAGGCCCGGCGCGTCGGCGGGCACGGCGCAGGCCACGGCATAGGCGGCGTCGGCCTCGGCGAGCGATTGCGTCGGCATGATGAGGATCTCGTGGGCGTTGACGGCGCCGGTCTGGTGCACCTTGGCGCCGCGCACCACCATGCCGTCCGCGCGCCGCTCCGTCATGCGCAGGAAGAGGTCGGGGTCGGCCTGCTCGCCAGGCGCCAGGCGGCGGTTGCCCTTGGGGTCGGTCATGGCGCCGTCGACCACCAGGTCGCGCGCCTGCACATGGCGCAGGTACTCGCGGAACCGGGCGTGGTAGCCGGTGCCCAGGTCGCGGTCCAGCTCGAAGGTGACCGAGTCGACCGCATTCAGCGCATCCATGCCCACGCAGCGCTGGAAGCAGCAGCCGGTGCGCTGCCCCAGCAGGCGCAGCAGCTTGACCTTGGCCACCAGGTCGCCCGGGTCCTGGTGCAGGTGCGTGAAGCGGTTGACGCGCTCGCCCGTCACGCTCGACCGGGCCGTCGCCAACGCCTCGTAGGCCGGCTCCTGCGCCACGGCGTAGGTCTCGGCGCAGGCGTTGAGCGACGGGCGGATGAGGGGGTGGTCCACATAGTCCCCCACCTCCTCGCCCAGGACGAAGACACGCTTGCGCACGCTGCGCAGGCTGGCCACATACTCGTCTGCCGTCATGAGCGTCATGGCCCACCTCCTCCGTCACCGGCCTGCAGCGCCGCGCACGCCTTGGCCACGCCCAGAAAGCGACCCGTCCCCTCCACTTGGTGCACCAGAACCATACTTGGTGTGGGCGGTTGGCGATCCAGGTGGCTGCCGGCTGATGCGTTACGCTTCAGCCCGGCCCTGGCCCGGAAGGGGAATTCTCGGTGGGTGGGCTGGCCCGTGGCCGCCCGCGGGCGGCCACGGGCCAGCCCACCCACCGAGAATTCCCCCCAAAGGATTCCATTCCGGCCGTGTGCACAGCGTAAAGCCCGGACAGCAGGCCGCCTCGGACAGCCAGGGCGGCAGCATCGACCGCAGCCCGCTTTCGGGCCGTCGTGCCGCTAGGCGTTGGCCGCGGGGCTGGGCCGGCGCCGGTTGGCCTCCACGTAGCGCCGGATCTCCTCCGGCGTGGGCATGTGCACGGCGGGCCGGCGATAATCCAGCCCCTCAACCTGCCGGCGCTCGAGCTTGCGCTGCAGGATGTACTCGATGCGGTGGATCATGCGCTCATCTTCGCGGGTGACGAGGGTGCAGGCCTGCCCGGCGGCGGTCGCCCGGCCGGTGCGACCGATGCGGTGCACATAGTCCTCGGGATGGGTGGGCACGTCATAGTTCACCACCAGGGCGATGCCTTCCACGTCGAGGCCGCGCGCCGCGATGTCGGTGGCCACGAGCACGCGCGTACGCCCACGCCGGAACGCCTCCAGCGCCGAAACCCGCTCGACCTGCGAGCGTTCGCCGTGGATCACGGCCGCCGGTATCTTGGCCCGCTGCAGGTCGGCCACCAGGCGGTCGGCGCGCTGCTTGGTGCGCGTAAAGACCAGCACGCTGTCGAGGCGGGCGTCGGCCAGCAGGCGCTGCAGCAGGTCGAGCTTCAAGTGCTCGGGCACCGGGTACAGCACCTGCGCGATGGCCTCGGGCGTCACCGCCTCGGCCACCTCGACGCGGACCGCCTCGCGGGTCACCTCACGGGCCAGGCTGACGATCGGCCCGAGCGTCGCCGAGAACAACAGCGTCTGCCGCTCTTGGGGCAACAGGCGCACGATACGGCGGATGTCGGGCAGGAAGCCGAAATCGAGCATGCGGTCGGCCTCGTCGAGCACCAGCACCTCGAGCGCCGCGAACGCCACATGGCGCCGCGCCACCTGGTCGAGCAGACGGCCGGGCGTGGCGATGACGATATCGGCGCCGCGCTTGAGCGCCGCATCCTGCTCGCGATAGCCCACACCGCCGTACACCGTAACCACACGCACGCTCAGGCCGCGGCCCAATTGCGCCGCATGCTCGCTCACCTGTAGCGCCAGTTCGCGCGTCGGCACGAGGACCAACGCGCGCGGCCCGTGCCGGCCGGGCGCCGCCAATAACCGCTGCAAGATGGGCAGCAAGAACGCCGCCGTCTTGCCGGTGCCCGTCTCGGCCGAGCCGAGAATATCGCGCCCCTCCAAGGCGCGCGGGATGGCCTCACTCTGAATGGGCGTGGGCTCCGCAAAGCCCATGGCCCGCAGGTTCTCCTGCAATCGTTGGTCAAGGTCGAAATCCGAGAACTGCACAGAACTCCTCTATTGCGGCGCTGATTCTGCCGAGGTGAACAGCCGCGGGCACACATCGGGTGAAGAGGTACAAAAGCGCCGCCTCAGCCACAAGGCCGGGCGGCGGGAATCGTCCACATGCTCTTGCTCTCTCACGATCGCAATTCTACCACAAATGCGATAATCTGTCAAATGTGCGAGGGTGGCGCGTGACAAGCGGCAGCCGCCGAGCTATGATGGGGCATCGTCTCGCACACGAGGCCGCAGGCCGGCCCGAGAGGAAGCGCCTTCGTCATGCCCAGATCAGCCACACTCTCACTGCTCATAGTGGGCCTGCTGCTGCCCGGCCTTTTCCTCGTGCCCACCTACCACGGCGTCTACTGGTCGCACCCGCTCATCTTTGTCACGCTGACGGCCCTGGGCGTGGGGGCAGCCCTCGTGGGCGGGTTCTTCGCCGGGCGAGGCATCGGTGCGCAGCCGGGCCGTCTGCTGCGCGGCCTCGGCGCGGCTCTGGCGCTCGCCGGCGCGGCGCCCGGCATCGCCGCGCTGCTGCTCGCCCTCTCCATCGCCGGCACCGGCTACTGGATCTCGCCACCGCGCGACTATGGCGGCGACTACCTGGTGCTGCTGCTGCAGATCCGCCTCGCGCAGGCGGCGGTGCTGCCCGGCATGGCGGGCGGCTTGGTGCTCGGGCTCGCGCCGGCACGGCTCACAGGGGAGCGCCCATGACCACACGCTACACGCGTCGCGCCTTCCTCCGCCGCTCGGCCGGAGCGCTGGCCGCCGCCGGCCTGTGGCACGTCTGCGGCGCCGCCGCCGTGCAGGCTGCCGCGACACCGCCCCCGGCTGCCCCGCTCGCACGCGACTGGCCGCCGCAGGCCGTCATCATAGGGGTGGGCGGCGCCGGCGCCAAGGCCATCTCGTTGCTGGCGGCGCGGGGAGTCGCAGGCGCCAGGCTCTGCGTCGCCGAGTGTGATGTGGCGGCCGCGCTTCAGGCGCCGGGCGCCCAGCGGGTGCTGCTCGGGCCGCAGGTGGCGCGCGGCCTGGGCGCGGGCGGGCTGGTCGGGCGCGGCGAGGCCTGCGCGCTTGCCAGCGCCCCCGAACTGCGCGATGTGCTCGGCGGCGTCGGGCTGGCGCTGCTCGTTGCCGGCCTGGGCGGCGGCAGCGGCGGTGGCGCTGGGTCCGTCATCGCCCGGCTGGCCCGCGAGGCCGGCGCCATCACCATCGCCCTGGTTACGCTGCCATTTGGCTTCGAGGGCCGGCGGCGCTGGGCCAACGCCCAGGCCGGCCTCGCCGCGCTCCGGTCCGAAGCCGATGCCGTCGTCGCCATCCCTTGCGACGGGCTGCTGCCGGCGCACCGCGACAAGAGCATCATGGCCGCCTTTCAGGCCCTCGACGGCCTGCTCAGCCGCGCCGCGCGCAGCCTGGTAGAGACCGTGACCGTGCCCGGCCTCATCGGCATCGACCCCGCCGACCTGCGCTACATCCTGCGCCACGAGGGCTGCGTCCGCCTGGGCCACGGCGAAGCGAGTGGCCACAACGCGGCCGTGCGCGCCGCCACCGCCGCGCTCGCCAGCCCCTTCCTCGGCGGCCCCATCGCCACCGCGCCGGGCATATTTGTCGCCGTCCGCGGCGGTGAGGCGCTCACTGTCGGCGGTGTGCGCGCCGCCGGCGAGGCCGTCACCCACGCGGCATCGCCCCTGGCCAGCATCTACTGCGGCGCCACCTTCGACCACACGTTGCCCACAGACGCCGTCGAGATCAGCATTTTCGCCGCCAGCCGTCTGTCGGAGAGGTAGCCGGCTACGCTCAGCTTCCTGGCAACAGCCGGGTATTGCGCGCTGCTGCCGTCCGGCACTGGCCCAGGATAGGGGTTTTGGCGGGCTGGTTAGCGTCGTTGGCCGCCCGCGGGCGGGCAACGACGCTAACCAGCCCGCCAAAACCCTGCCTCAAGGGCTCCGGGCCGGGCATGTGCGAAGCGATAGACCCGGTTGCCGGCCAGCGCCGGCTAGCGGCCGCAGGCTGCTAGCGATCGAAGTAGATGCTCTTGCCCGTCGCCGAGATGGGGATGCCCATGACGAAATCGGCATCGATGAGGCCCATCTCGCGCGCGGCGACGCCAGCGCGGTACATGATGCGGCTGTCGGCGTTGAGCAGCCCGGCCATCTTGGCGGCCGAGCCCAGGGCGATGCCCATGTCGAGCAGGCGCAGGGCGCACTGCGGGCCGCGGAACTCGCCCTCGTGGCCGTTGACCGCCAATGCGGCACACTCTTCCGCACCGCAGGCGCCACAGTTGAGGCCACAGGTCTTGGCGTCTTTGAGGCCGATGAGCACTACGGCGCCGGATGCGGCGACGTTCTTGCCGTCGCGGTCAAAGTTCTTCTTGCCGCTGCGCCGGCCATAGTCGGCCATGCGCTCGGCCAGCGCCTTGAGCTCCTCCCCATCCACCACCCGGATGACGACAAAGTCCTGCCCGACCGCCTTGGGCGCCGTGCGCGCCGCCACCGCCATCAGGTCTGCAATCATGCGCAGCTCGCTCATTACCTTGCTCCTTTCGTCCCTCGAACTCACACCACTTGAATGATCATTGCCGATGCACGCCAACTCCGGACATTCTGCTTCGCGCAGGCCCGGAACAGACCCTTGAAGGGGTGTTTGGTGTGTTGGCGCAGCCGGATTGGCCCGCCTGCGGGCGGGCCAATCCGGCTGCGCCAACACACCAAACACCCTAGCCCTGAACGGGGGCATGCGCCCGGCTGAAGAGTCGCAGGTGGCCCGTGCCGCCAACACACCAAACACCCTAGCCCTGAACGGGGGCATGCGCCCGGCTGAAGAGTCGCAGGTGGCCCGTGCCGCCAAGCCACCAGACACCCCAGCTCGGATTGGGGGCCGGATGGACGCGCGTCAGACCTGCTGCGGGGTCTGCAGGTCCAGGCATCGTCACACGTCAGTTGCCAGCGCCATCCGAGGCCTGGGCGATGGCCACGATCTGGCCTGGCTCGAACAACTCGGCAAAGCCGTGCACCGCCTCGCGCCGGGTCTCCTCGCTGAGATCGGGCAAGAGCAGCGCCCGCTCGGCAAAGGCTGCCATATCCTGCACGGCCCAGGCGTAGCGGTAGTAGGTCAGCGCCACCTGGTCGATGGCCGCGTCGCCGTAGCCTGCAAGGAAGCAGGCGGTGTCGTGTGGCCCGACGAGGTGAGACGCGATGCCGACGACGACGAACATCAGGTCGCGCTCTTTCGGCGCCAGGATGGTCTCATCCCAATCGATCAGCCAGAATTCCTGGCGGGCGTCAACGAGCACGTTCCAGGTGTGCAGGTCGGCATGGCACAGGGCGAGCGGCAGGTCTTGCTGCCGCAGCCGGTCAGCCAGGGTATCGGCCTGCGCCACCACGGTGTGGATCACATCCCGCTGCGCCTGCCACAAGGCGGCCAGCTCGCGCGCTGCAGGGCCGGCCAGATCCTCGCCATCCAGGGCCGCCTCGAGGCCCTCCATGAGCTCGCGCCGGCTGGGCACAAAGGCCTCGCGCGGCACGATGCGCCGCAGCTCGGGCGGGAGCCGGCTCGTGTGGACCTGTCTCACCGTCGTGCCGAGCGTGCGCCACTGCTCGGGCGAGAGGCCGCCATCGGCGCCCATGCGGCCGTCGATGAAGCGATAGAGGCTCAGCGCATAGTCGCCCAGGCTGGCCCACAGCGCTCCATCGGCCGTCGCCAGCGGCGCCGCGATGTGGGGCACGCCCTGCTCATGCAGCAAGTGGGGCACGGCCAGGCTCGGCAGGCTGAACCCGGCGCCGCTGCGCACTTTGAGCAAGTACCTATCGCCACCCGCCGCGTCGAGGCGATACACCGCCGACGCCGAGTCGGCGCCCAGCGGCAGAAAGGCCAGCGCCCTCACCGCCAGGCCATAGTGCGCCTGCAGCACCGCCACGATGTCCGACTCTGCCAGGTTGGGTGGCTCACGCATGATCAGTCCTTGTCCTCCAGCGCGATGACCTCCAGGGGCCACGCAGAGCAGGCAGCGGCCTGGCGCAAGCCGGCGCCGCTCGCCGCCTGGCCCATATGCGCCACCTCGTGCCCCGCATTTCGATAGACCATGGTCGTCAGGTTGGCCTGCAGCGCCAGCGATAGGCACGCCGGGCTGGGCGCGCAGGTCGTGAACAGAATGGCGCCACACAGGTCAGGGTCGCCCGGGGCCGCCGCCTGCCGGATAGCCTGCGCCGCCGCGTGTTGGCCCGTGCCGCGCCCACGGCCGATCACGTGGCCTGCGTACTCGACCACAGCGCCGCACACCGCGCTACCTGCAGCCGCAGCACGGCGTGCCTCGGCGGCGGCGAGGCGCATGGTACGTGCGAAATCGACGCGCACGAGCCACTCGCGGCAGTGGGGCGCGTGCGGCCGGATCTCCTCATAGGCGCGGTGGAAGCGCAACTGCGGGTTGATGCGCGAGACGAAGGCCTGGGTCGCCTTTTCGTTCACGGGCCGGCACACCCGTCGCGTGTCGAGCCCCAACGCCAGGCAGGCCTCGAGCAGCGTGCACGGATTGCGCGACAGCCAGACGAACTCGTCGGCCGACTCGCTTACCACCGGCAGGTCGCTGGGCTCGAGGCCCATGTGCGCAAAGAAGAGCAGCTCGTACACCGCCCGGGGGTCTCAAGCTCGCGATAGCCCGGCAGGCCCGGCAGCACCCGGTCCAGCCAGGCCAGCCGCCGCTGCGCAATCTGCGTGGCCATGGTCTCGTAGCTCGCGCACTGCAACTGCTCGACAGCGCGTCTGACTCTCTGCTCGAAGGACTCCATACGGTTTCCCCTACCGCTTCCGCCTTCTGCGCCCATTGTGTACTCGAGAAGGCGTGTCCTGTCAAGCGGCCGCCAAGTCGTATTCTCAGACTCAGCAGAGGCGCGGCTCCCACGCCGCCGGAGGCTCGCCGTGCGATATAGCCAACTCGGGCCAGGCGCGCATGTGGCTCACCAAGATGGCGCAGGCGCCCGGCGACGTCGCCCAAGCCGCAGGCCCGGCGGCGTGGGAGCCGCCCCTGCCCGTTTGCGTACGCGACCTAGCCGATCTGCCTGACTTGCAGCAGCGCCAGGCCCAGGTCACGCGCCCTATCCAGCAGGCCATAGAGCGCCGCCTGGTCGACCATAGGGCCGGTGAGCAGGGTGTTGCCCTCATCGTCGTGGTCGACGGCCATGCCTTCGAACCAGCTCGCCCAATGGGCGGGCAGATGCCCCCGCAGCCGAATCTCGTAGATCGCCGGCCGGTCGCCGTCCCTGCGCAGGCTCGCCATGCCGGCTCAGTCGCCCAGCAGCGCCGGCCGCAGGCCGGTGGCCCAGGTGCGAATGGCCTCCCAGTTGCGTTGGTCGCCGCTGCGCGCCCCAATAAGCTGCACGACCAACCGGCTCAGCAGGTCCAGCCGCGCCAGGTCGAGCTTGCCGGCGAAGAATCCGGCGCTCACCGGCCTGACGTCGGGCGCCTTGCGCAGCGCAGGGCCCAGGTAGTTGGCCACAGTGGCATAGCCCTCCTTCAGGCTCAGCCGCGTCGGATTCCTGGGCGGCTTGGTCAGCGCCGGGTCCTGGTAGACCGGCACCCCGTCGAGCCGACCTTCGCCGCTCTGCGTCAGGCTCAGTGCCGTCAGGAAGTAGGCCACCGGCACGCGACTCAGCGCCTCGCGCTGCCGGCACACGAACTCTACCGCCTCGCGGTGCCAGCCCATGATCATCGGCGCGCCGACCACCACGGCGTCATACGTGCCCAGATCGCCGGCCTCCTGCAGAAGACGCACGTCCACACGCGCCCCGCCGCGGCCCAGCTCCTGCCCAATCGCCTGCGCGACCTCGGCTGTCGAGCCCGACTTGGTCGCGCATACCACCAGCACTCGCTTCTCCATCTGACCCTCCTCCAGAGTGGCATACGGCTGCGGCTGGCCAGCCCAACTGCAGCGTTCCTGCCTTCATTCTGAGGCAGTATACAATGGAGGTGGGTGGAGAATCATCAACCCTGGGGTGGTTTCATGGGTGGAGATGAGGTCTTCAGAAGCCCAAGCTCGCTCGCTTTCACCAGAGCCTGGGTGCGCGTCGTGACATCGAGCTTGGCAAATATGTGGTTGATGTGCGTCTTGACTGTGCTCAACGCGACCACGAGCCGTGCGGCGATCTCGCCGTTCGTCAGGCCGGCGGCCATGCAACGCAGCACCTCCAGCTCGCGTTCGCTCAGTGTCTCGGCCAGGCCCGCCAGCGCTTCGGTTTGGCCTCCCGTCTCCAGCCCGAACGCAGCCAATAGCCGGCGCACATAGGCCGCATGCGACGAGCGGCGGTCTGCCGCCAGGTCTGCCAGCAGGGCCGCCACGGGCGCGCCCCCGTCGACAAAGCTCCGCACATAGCCTTCCGGCTCCGCCGGTGCCAGCGCCCGCTCCAGCGATGCGAGGGCCGCGCCCAGCTCGCCGCCCGCTCGCAGGGCAACGGCCTCGAGCACCCGTATCTCGATCACCTCACCCAGCCGGACGCCCGCCTCGGCCCCTGTTCGCAGGCGCCCCAGGAGCGCCATAGCCTCGCCATTCCTGCGCAGCGCAATCAGCGCTCGGGCCAGCGCCAGGTACTCTGCCTCCCGCGCGTAATCGAGTTGCGCGCCGGCCGCCAGTGCTCCCCTGCACGCCTCGACCCAGCGCGCGAGCGCCTCCAGGCCGCCCCCTCGCGGCGCCAGCCACATCCGCACCCGGCAGGCCGCAAGCTGCGCAGGCACCCAGGGCGAGAGCTCGTGTTGGCGCACAGCCTGTTCCGCCCTCTCCAGCGCCGCCCGCGCACCGTCGAGGTCGCCCGAACCCTGCAGCGCCCGTGCCAGCGCCAGCGGCCCCCGGCTGATGGCCTCCGCATTGCCCCACTGCTGCGCCAAGTCGATGCCCTCCCTGGCGAAGCGGACCGCAGCGTCGAGGTCGTTCCACTCATAGTGCAGCTCGCTCAACCCATGGCAGGCCCTGGCCGCGATCGGCAACAGCCTGCCGTCCGGCCCGGTTCCCAGCCGTAGTGCCGTCTGGAAGGTCTCGGCCGCCTGGTGCAGCCGGCCCAGCACCAGCTCGTACCCACCCAGCGAACCGATGGCCGATACCGCCGCGTGGCGATTGCCTGCGGCCCGCGCCATGCGCACTCCTTCAGTCAACGCCTGGTAGGCGCCGCCGAGGTTGCCGGTCGACAGGCAGACCATGTTGAGCGAAAAGTGCACCATGCTGCGCATGAGCAGATCGCTTTCCGGTAGCTGCTGCAGCGCCTCTCGCGCCAGCGCGAGGGCGCGCACAGCCTCGCCCTTCAGGGAGGCCGTCCAGGCCCGCACAGCGGCTACTTGGCCGTGCAGGCTCTCGACTCCACCGGGCTGCAACGCCTGATGTCTTTCGACGTCCTCCAGCAAGAGCTCTGCCTCGTCCAGCCGGCCGGTCATGGCCAACGTCCAGGCCTGGTAGAGGCACAGGTGGGGCCGGCCACGCACCCACACCGTAGGCAGGGCCTCGAGCCAGCCAGAGAGTGTCGTCAGCTCGCCGCGGCGCAACAGCGACAGAGCCTCCTGCTCCACCAGTGCCGCCGCCGTATCGTGCTCGCCCGCTCGCAGCAGATGCCCAATCGCCTCGGAGGTCAGGCCGTTGCCTTGGTGCCAAAGGCCCGCGCGCCGGTGCAACTCTGGCACCAACCCAGCGTGCAGCCGCCCCAGTTGCTGGCGCAGCAGATCGGCAAAGAGGTGATGGTAGCGATACCAACGCCGCTCGTTGTCGAGCGGCACGATAAAGAGATTGTTGCGTTCAAGGTGCTCGAGCATCTGCTGCGAACGCGGGCCATCCCCTTCCCCGCTGCCCAGCACCGCGTCGCACAGCGGCCCACAGAGCCGGTCGAGGATCGAGGTGTGCAGGAGGAAGGTCTGCACCGCTGTGGGCTGGCGCTGCAGTACTTCTTCTATCAAATAGTCAAGGATGTAGTGGTGGCTGCCGGTGAAGGCGGCGATAAAGCCGGCCACGTCCTCCCGGCCCCGCATCGAGAGCGCAGCGAGCTGCAGCCCCACGATCCAGCCCTCGGTGCGCGCCTCCAGCGCCGCCACCTTCTCGCCCGCCAGGGTCAGCCCCATCACCCGGCTGAGGAAGACGGCAGCCTCTTGCGCCGTGAAGCGCAGGTCGGCTGCGCGCAGTTCGATCAACTGCATTTGCCCCCGCAGCCGCCCCAGAGGCAGGGGTGGGTCGCTGCGCGTGGCAACCACCAGGTGCAGCGGCGCCGGCATATGCTCGACCAAGAAGGCGATGGCGCTGTGGATCGCATGGCCTTTGATCGCGTGATAGTCGTCGAGCACAAGGACGAAGGGGCTCGCATCGGCAGCGATTTCGTTGACCAGCGCCGCCAAGACGGCCTCGCTTTCCGGGGGGTGGGGAGATTGGAACGCTGCGGCGACTGCCTCGCCCGCATGGGGTCGCACAACACGCAGCGCCGCGCCGAGATAGGCGAAGAAGCGGGTCGGGTCGTTATCATCCTTGTCGAGCGAAAGCCAGGCCACCGGCATGCCGAGCTTGGCCGCCCACGCGGCCAGGGCCGTTGTCTTGCCCGAGCCGGCGGGCGCCGAAACGAGGGTCAATGCGCAACGCAGGCCTTCGTCAAGTCGCGCCGCCAGTCGCGGCCGCTCCACCACCTCGTGACGCGCCTGTGGGATGAATAGCTTGGTCTGAATGAGCGGTTCCACGGGCTGCCCGGCCATACACTCTCCTGGGCCTCGCTCGGGGCCGGTGAAGCCGCCCCGAAGCCTGCCACATCAGTCCACCTTCCGCAAACGGGCCGACACGCACCCAGCCCGTATGCGCCCACATCGTAGTAGCCGTCGACGCGCGTGAGCCCGCCCTCCATCCACCAGGACTTTTTCCGGCCGGGCACCTCTGCGTAGATGCCCTCGATGACGGCCTCTCAGCCCAGGGGGCGCTACGCGCCCGTGCAGGGCAGGCACCCGAGCATCTCTGGCCAAGCCCCTGGAAGTCATGGCGCCGAGCGGATGCGCAGCGCGCCGCAGGCGCCTCGGGCGACACCGCGCGCAAGGCCGGCTTCCAGAAGATCTAGGATAACTACGCCTACTTCGCCTGGTTCGATGAAGTGGACAATCTGGCGGTCAACGGCAACATCCGCCTGCGCGACGGCGACCCTCGCGCGGCTGTCGAGTGGTACCGGCGGGCCTCTTTCCACGGTGAGGCCAAGGGCTGGGCCTACTGGAACGCGGCCTGCGCCTACGCCCGCACGGCGGCGCGGACGCAATGCAGGATAGCACAAAAGTGGGCAAGGCGCGAACAAATGGGGCGATGCTGGCTGTCATCGTCCTTTGACAGATTGCAGGAGATTGGGCACAATACACTGCCTGGCCAACCACGTCCTCGCCGCGCGCCCAGGCCGCCGGCGCCACGCAAGAGGAGCCGCCATGGCCTACCATCTGCTGCCCGTCCCCTTGAGCATCGCCGGCATCGCCTGGTACCTGATCGCACGGAACAGGAACGACCTGAAACGGGTGGCCGTCATCCAGCCCCTGCTCACCCTGCTGTCGATTGCCGTGGCCGCGCTGAGCCTGCTGGGCCCCCGCGCCAACCCGGCCTACACCGGCTGGATCCTCGCCGGCCTGATCCTGGCCTTCGCCGCCGACATCTTTAACATCGACATGACCAGCGACAAGACCGTCATGGCGGCGCTGGTCATCTTTGTGCTGGCCTATCTCACCTACGGCATCGGCCTGACGGTCTTTAGCGGCTTTCAGCGCCAGGACCTGGTCAGCGGCCTCTTGCTGTTCCTGGTGTACCTGGCGCTGGTGCGCTACCTCTGGCCGGGCCTGGGGAGCTTTCGCATCCCGATCCTCATCTATGGGCTGATCATGCCGCTCATGGTCAACCGGGCCATCTCGACGTTCTTCGGCAGCACCTTCTCGACCACGCAGGCGATCCTGCTGACCGCCGGCACGTCGATGCTCTACCTGGGCGATATCGAGTACGGTATCCATCGCTTCCGCCGGCCGATCAAGTACAGCGTCGGCCCGATCCTCTATGCTGGGGGGCAGTTGCTGGTGGCCTTGAGCTGCGCCTATTTCTAGAGGGGTACTTGTTTTGGGGTTTTTGGAGGTTGTCCGGCGCCGCCGGCCCGCCCGCGGGCGGGCCGGCGGCGCCGGACAACCTCCAAAAACCCAACCTAATGCGGAGGAGGTGATTATGGAAACCGTCGTCATCGGCTCCGGCCTCTCGGGGCTCACCGCTGCCTGCAGCCTGGCGCAGGCGGGGCACCACGTCACCGTCTTTGAGCAAGGGGCCAACATCGGCGGCGTCGCGGCCACCCTGCGCCGCGACGGCTTTGGCTGGGACCTGGGCCCCCTGAACGTGGAGGGGTTCGGCCCGGGCGAGCCGGTGCAAGGCGTGCTCAGCGCGCTTGGCCTGGCCGGCCGCGTGCGCACCATGCGCGCCGACCGCGGCATCGTCTTTCCCGACTTTGCCCTCTGGAAGCCCGAGGTGTATGCCGGTCCCTACTGGCGGCGCGAGCGGCTCAAGGCGCTCTTCCCCGAGGAAGCCGGCGGCATCGACGCCTACTACCGCTTCTACGACCGCATGCTCGACCTGGCGGCCCTCGCCAAGCGCGCGGAGGCGGCCCACGGCCCGCGCCGGCTGCTGGCCCAACTGCGCCTGGCGCTCACTTTCCTGCCCCTGCGCCGCATGTCGGCCTGGAGCGCGACGCAGGTGCTCGACCACTTCTTCGCGCGCCCCGAGCTCAAGGCGCTCTACAGCGGCATCCTGGCCGATTTCGTCGTGCGCCCCAGCCAGTTCCAGGGCCTGGGCATCCCCTTCGTGAACGTAGAGCAGGCCTTCGACCGGCGCATGCCGCTCGACATCTCCCCCGCCGGACCGCGCCCCAGCTTTTCGGCCATCCTCGGCGGCTGCGGCACGCTGGTCGAGGCCCTGGCCGGCGGCCTGCGCCAGGCCGGCGGCGCCATCCACAGCGGCGTGGCCGTCGAGCGCATCCTGCTGGAGGACGGGCGCGCGCGTGGCGTGGCGCTGGCCGGCGGCCAGACGGCGGCGGCAGACCTGGTGGTGGCCTCGGGCGGCGCCCGCGAGACCTTCTTCGGCCTGCTGGACCGCGAGCGCCTGCCCGAGCCATTGGCCACGCGTGTAGACGAGGTGCAGCTCATGGAGTCGGTGCTCATGGTCCACGTCGGCACCGACCTCGACCCGCGCCCCTACCAGCCCGGCGAGCTGGGCTACTACTATGGCAGCTACGACATCGAGGGCGCCGTGGACCGCGTGCAGGCCGGCGACTATCACGAGGGGCGCGATGGCTTCCTCATCTACGTCCCCTCCCTGCATTCACCCGAGCTGGCGCCGGTCGGGCACCATGCCGTCACGGTCTATACCGTGGCGCCCGACCGCCTGCGCGAGGGCACCTGGGCTGAGCGCGGCGAGGAACTGGCCGACACGCTGCTCGCCTGCGCTGAACGCATCGTGCCCGGGCTGCGGGCGCACACACGGGCGCGCGTCGTGCTCACCCCCGACGATTTTCGCGTCCTCACCCACCTGCGGCACCACAGCTTTGGCGGCTGCTCGCCGGTCATGGGCAAGCCCGGCGCCCCGCACCACACCGGCATCCCCGGCCTCTGGTTCGTCGGCGCCCAGAGCGAGTCGGCAGGCGGCGTAGCCAACGTCATCACCGGAGCATACAAGACGGCGCAGCTCGTGCTTGAGGAATGTGCGGCCCAGCGCGCCTAGCAGTCTGTCGGAGAGCAACGCCCTGGGCTGGGAACCGGCTTGCACGCTCCGCGCGAGCCCGGTACGAGCCCCTTCCTGGTCCAGAGCCGGGCTGTGGCAGCGCAAAGTGCCCGGCTGCTGCCAGGATGCTGAGGGTATCGGGATCGTTCTCCGGCAGCCTGCTAGCCCAGATTCCACACCCAGCAGAGACAACAGGCTGAGCCCATTAGCGAAGGTAGTAACACGCCCGTACGCATCACGCGTTACGTCTCACGCCACAGGAGGCAACCCTTGACCGACAGACTCTCAACCCGCACCAAAGTGCTCTACGGTCTCGCCGACGGCGGCCTGGCGCTGATCACCGCCGCCATCCAGTTCTTCCTGCTCAGCTACTTTTCCGACGTGCTGCGCTACGACCCCGCCATCGTCGGCACGGCGCTGATGGTGGGCAAGCTGACCTGGGATGCCGTCAACGACCCGCTCTTCGGCTATATCTCCGACCGCACCAAGAGCCGCTGGGGCCGGCGCCGTCCCTACCTGCTCCTCGGCGCCCTGCCGCTCGGCCTGGCCACCTGGTTCCTCTTCTCCCTGCCACCCGGCCTGGCGGGGGCCGCTGCCTTCGTGGCCGTGCTGGGCACGTTCCTGCTCCACGACACGTTGCAGACGCTGGTCGCCGTGCCCTACTCAGCGCTCACGCCCGAGCTGACGCTCGATTATGACGAGCGCACCAGCCTCTCCACCGTGCGCATGGTCTTTAGCGTCGTGGGCTATATCCTGGGCGGCGGCATGACCACCGTCATCGCCGGGCTCTTCCGCTCGAGCCTCGGCTGGAGCGAGCCGGCCGCCTACTCGGGCATGGGCGCCGTCTTTGGCGTCATCATCGCCATCACCGTGCTGGCCACCGCCCTCGGCGTGCGCGAGCGGCCCGCGTCGCAGGTGCAGCCGTCACGGCTGCCGCCCTGGCGGGCAGTCGTCGAGAGCCTGCGCAACCGTCCCTTCATGGCGCTGATGGCGGCGCAGTTCATCTCGAGCTTTTCCTTCACCACCCTTACCAGCCTGCTGCCCTTCTTCCTCATCTACCAGATGGAGATGGAGGCGCAGGTGCCCATCGTCATGTTCGCCATGCTGGGCACCATCGGCCTCTTCCTCTACCCGGCCCGCTGGGTGGCCGGCCGCATCAACAAGGGGCCGACCTATGCCCTCGGCCTGTTCATCGCCTCCCTGGCCATCATCGCCACTTTCTTCCTGCCCCAGGGCCCCACGCCGCTCGTCTACGTGGCGGCCGCCATTGCCGGTGTGGGTTTCTCGGTGCAATGGGTCTGCCCCTGGAGCATGATGCCCGACGTTATCGAGTATGACGAGCTGCGCACCGGCGAGCGCCGCGAGGGCGTGTACTATGGCCTGTGGAGCTTTCTCACCAAGTTCACCAGCGCCCTGGGCATAGCCGTCAGCGGCTGGGCGCTCAAGCTCTTTGGCTATGTGCCCAACGTCGCCCAGACGCCCCGCGCGCTCCTGGGCATTCGCATCTTTTTCGCCCTGGCGCCCGCCATCGCCCTGCTCATCAGCTTGCCCATTCTCATCCGCTACCCCATCACGCGCCGCAGCCACGCCGAGTTGCGCGCCAGGCTGGCAGAGCGGACCTCATAGGACACGCTGCATGTCAGGGGGGTGAGTCAAGCGCAGGCCGGCTGCAGCCGGCCTGCGCTTGACTCACCCCCCTGACATGCAGCGCAGCACAGGCTCCGATCAGAGCGCCTTCACCCAGCAGTTCTGCGTGAACAGTTTCTTGAACCCCAGGGCGAGGTAGAAGGGCTGCTCGGACCCCACGTAGGCCACCGTCGCGCCCAGCTCGCCACAGCGGCGGATGCCCTCCAGCAGCGCCGCGCGGGCCAGGCCCAGCCGGCGGTAGCTGGGGTCGGTGGCCACCGGCTCGACGTAGGCGAACCTGTTGGCCGCGTCGTACCACAGGCCGGTGTAGGAGGCGAACTCACCGTTCGGCGCCACCGCCACCATGGTCAGGTCATGCCGGAAGTGCGGCCCCGACTGCATTCTGCGCCGGCCGGCGATGCCGTCATCCGGCGGCTCACCCGGATGGTTGAAGCCGCGCCAGAGCACGCGGTCGATCTTGTGCAGGTCGTTCTCGTCGGCCAGGCTCTTGATGGAAAAGCCCGCGGGCACGACGATCGCCGGGAACGGTGCCGGTATCTCGAATTGCGACATTGGCCGGCCCTCTTCGGGGTCGAGCCGGTAGCCGCGGGCCACGACGACCCGCTCGAAGGCCGGGTCGAAATCGTTCACATAGGCCCGCAGCGTGCGCCGGCCATCCGCATCGCCGGCCCAGAGCTGTCGCTCGGCATGGTCGAGCAGCTCGGGCTTGAGGTGCGCGCAGGCGGGGTGCGTGTGGAAAAACGCCTCGCCCAGGCGCAATTCGTAGGTGGCCACGGCGACGATCTCGCCGCCGTCCTCCCAGATGCCGATGCGGCCCAGCGACGACTCATCGAACCAGGGATGGGTGTAGGCATACTCCCACACCGGCTGGAACCAGTTGCCGTCGCGGTTGCCGGGCCGGTAGTGCCGGGTCAGAAGGTCGCTGATGGCGACGAAATCCGCCGGGCTCTCAAAGCTGCGCCGTCGTACGGCCACTGTCTCCCCCTCCAACCTGCATCCTCGGCAACGTCCGGGCCTGCGCCGTGCCTGTCCATACTGGCGCTGGCAACCTTTGGGAAGGCGACAAACAGGGATGCACAGGCCTGCGTCAGCAGTGTACGCCTCGCGCCACGGGCGGGTCGTTGGATCACGATAGCACGAAAGCGACGAAAACGCTGACAGGCTCGCCAGGCACCCGCTCCCCGGTGCTACAAGCATGTGGCGCCGGCCCCTACTCCTGCAGAGCGGCGCGCAGCAGGTCCTCGAGGCAGGCCCCATCCTGCATGGCCAGCGGCTTCCAGTCGGGGCTGAGGTCGTCGAGCAGGACGGCCTGGGCCATGCCGCCATAGTAGAAGCGGGTATTGCCGCTGCGGTTGTCGATCCGGCCGACCTCGCGCAACTGCGCCTGGTAGAAAATGGGGTAGCTCGCATAGCCCCTGAACCCCGGGATGGCGCTCAGCGCCTCAGGCAGAGGCTGGTAGCCAGGCCCCGCGGCTGCCAGCCCCACTGACATCTCGGCATACTTGGCCAACCCTTCCAGCCACTCCTGCTGGCGCTCATACTCCACGAGCTGAGGTGAGAGCGTCGACGCGGCGCTGCGCCGTTGCTGCCGCTCCTGCAGGAACTGGCGCGCCAGCGCGGCCCGCTCGGGCGTCGAGGTAGCCAGCACAGCCCGCTGCAGGGTCGCCAACTCCTTCTGCCAGGCGCTTTTCAGCGCGGCATCGTCCCATGGGTAGCGGTCCGCCAGGGCGCTGGTGCGCTCGGCTGCAGCCAGGCGCTCGGGCTGCAGCATGCCCTCGTAGGCATGGAAGGATTCGTGCAGCAGCGCCGTGACGTAGCGGTCGCCCTTGCCCATCAGGGCCTCGTAGGCGAGGGAATAGGGGAAGACCTGGCGCAGCACCGGCGGCAACTCGCTACCCAAGCCCGCCTGGAACTCGATGCGCGACCACTCGCTCGTGCTCAAGGCCGCCACCCAGCGCTCGCCCACCTTGACCGTAAAGGCCCCGATGACGCTGGAGGCATTATCGACGGCCTGCCAGTAGTAGACCTGGCCGGCGAGGGCGTCGCCCTCGACCGGGAGCCAGGCCCCGCCCCGTGTGGCCATGTCGGGCACCTTCACCCAGCCGGCGGCCGGCTCGTCGAGGCCGGCCAGGAAGGCGTGGCGCTCGTTGTAGAGGATGAGCGGGATATCGGCCTGGCCCCACCCCGGCCAGACGCTGTCGCCCACAGCCTGGCGCAGATGGGTGGCCTCCGCCAGGAACGCCTTGTCGGCCTCCGAGAACTGGTCGACGATGGTCGATTGGCGCGGCTGCCGCGCGTTGCTTACGGCCGACACGCCGCCGGCGAGCACGCACAGCACGCTCAGCGCCGCCAGGGAAATAAGGATAGCCTTTCGCAGCCTGCGCATCACTGTCTCTCCTTTGAGCATCGTCGCATCGCAGTTGAACAGCGGGCCGTCGCCGGCCCTACGAGAAAGACGCAGCGCCCGCCAGGTTTATTCGGTTCACGTGGGTGCGTCCCAGAGTTGTGGGGCACTCTGGCAGTGGCCGGACAGGGCAACAGTCTCCCCCTCTCCCTCGGAGGGAGAGGGCGGCGGTGAGGGAGCCCCTGCCGACGCAACGGCTGAGATCGTGTCCCCTATTTGAACTGTATTGGGGATAGGCCCGCCTGTCGGCACCTGAACCTGACCCGGGCAGGGGTTTGGCGGGCCGGCCCGCCCAACCCCTGCCCTGAAAGGCCCGCACCGGGCTCCTGCGAAGCCCAAGAGCGGATCACCAGCGATGACAGGATCTACTCTGCCGCACCGCCGCCCTTGCGGCATACCTCAAGCTGCGCTACAATGTGGCCGGCAGGGCAGGCCAGGATCCCCGGTCTTCTCCGCGGCCGGCCGTCTTGCCCCGCGCCACAAAGTAGTATGCCCCGCGAAGAGCAGAAGACGCCAGAGTATCGCATTGCGAGTATCCCATGCCGCGCGGCGGCACGATGAGCAGCTTGGCGGCCGCGTCCCAGCCGTCGAGTATCGCATTGCGAGTATCCCATGCCGCGCGGCGGCATGGGCAAGCACAGAAACTACTGCTGTCATTGCGAGGAGGCCGCAGCCGACGAAGCAATCCCCAAGTGCGCCAGCACCCGATCGCGACGTGGGGATTGCTTCGTCGGCTGCGGCCTCCTGTTCAGAGACTTGGGCACTGTCATTGCGCGCGCAGCGAAGCAATCTCCAATGTCCGACGTGGAGTTGCATCGCTTCGCTCGCAACCAAGGGATTGCTTCGTCGGCGGCTGCGGCCGCCTCCTCGCAATGACAGGCCAAGGTTCTGTGCTGGGCACAGGGTTCGGCGAACCCTGGGGTACTCGCAATGACAGACGGGAAGTTTCTCGATAGCAGAGACACCGGAGGATGCGCCCATGCCGTACTCGGTACTCCCCTTCGCCGAAGACCATGTGGAGCCCGCCGCCAGGCTGTTCCTTGACGCCTACCGGCGCGAACAGAGCAGCAGCCCGCTCTTGCCCTCCCGCCTGCTGGAAGACCCAGCCCCGATACGGCAAGCGCTGGCGGCGCGGCTCGGCAACCCCGGCGTGGTGATCGTGCAAGGGCAGAGGGTGCTGGCCTACATGCTCGAAGGCGCTCGCTTCGCCTGGAAGGGGCAGCAGGCAGCGCTCGTCCCCGAGTACGGGCATGCCGCCGTCGAGGAGGACAAGCGCGATCTCTACCAGCGCCTGTATATGGCGCTGGCCCAGGAGTGGGCCGACCAACACGTCCATCTCCACCTGTTGGGGCATCTCGCGCATGACGCGGTGCTCCAGGAGACCATCTATCAACTTGGGCTTGGGGCGATCCTGGCCGAACGGCTGCGCGACCTCTCGGCTGTGGCCGGGGCGCCCGAGGTGCGGATCGTGGAGGAACGCGACCCGCGCCGCTTGCTCGACCTGCAACTGGAGCACAACCGCTACTACCCGCAGTCGCCCATCTTTGTCCGCAAGCCCGTCGACCAAGCGGAGGTGCTGGCAGAACTGGACGCCCAGGTGCGGCAGGGCGATCTGTTCCTGGTGGCGCACGACGGCGACGAGCCCGGCGCCTATGTGACCGTGGGGGAGTCGACGCACGAAGGGGAAGGGTTCCTGCTGCAGAGGACGAATACGGCGCAGATCAAGTCGGCCTATGCCCGGCCGGCCAGCCGCGGCAAAGGGATCGCCACGGCGCTGCTGCGGGCGGCGGTGGCGTGGGCGCAGCGCGAGGGGTTCGAGCGGCTGTTCGTGGAGCACGAGACGGCGAATTACTCGGGCGGCCGTTTCTGGCGCAAGCACTTCTGGCCGTATGTGTGTTTCTCGATGCGCTACATTGACAGCAGCATGTAGGCGTCTTCATAGGTCAGATTCTCAACGGCTGAGGCAAGATCTCACCGCAGAGACGCAGTGGGCGCAGGGGTTGCGAGGGCGAGGGCACCTCGCCCCTACTCTGCGTCCTCTGCGCCTCTGCGGTGGATATCCTCGTCGGTTCGAGGCGAAGCTTCGCTAGCAGCCGGTCGGGTGCTGCGGCTTGGCTGACAACCGGCCTACACGCTCCATGAGGGGCACGGAAGAGGGCCTGCAGCCAGTTGTCGGCCTGCGCCGACAGGTTCCGGGCCTCGTCGACGGAGGTGGACGACCGGCCGCAGGCCCTCCCGGCGCGATTTCCAATCGCAGACCAGCTTGCCCTCGGCGTTCAGGTCCAGGATGACGCCGGGCTGCACCTCTTCGGACTCCACCACCGGCGACTCGTCCAGCCCAAAGCAGAGAGCATCGTTCTCCCTATCGACCTTGAGCCTCATGCCTGCCTCCTCAGCCTGCAACCGCAGAGCACGGTCACCATTTCGTTTCCTCGACAAACCCGCCGTCAATAGCCAGATCCTTTCCAGATGCGGCCTGGAACGACAAGGCATGGCAGCGCTCGTTCTCGGGGTTGCCTGCGT